>ENA-OROQ01000154-OROQ01000154.1-human-gut-metagenome-genome-assembly--contig:-NODE-154-length-104896-cov-30.6713_pt1 | contig 104896 bp, 71 predicted proteins | sample MGYA00242136_ERZ509062 | MGnify/ENA primary metagenome ERZ509062 (study PRJEB26280, sample SAMEA2338735) | human gut metagenome | biome: human gut; feature: human-associated habitat; material: faeces...
TGATCGCTTCGCCGGATTCCGCGACGTCCTGCAACGGCACGATCGCGCCGGCCTTGGCGAACACCGGCGTGCGGTCGAGCGAGCGCCAGACCTCCAGTCGGCGGCCGGCGGCGTCGGATGAGACGTATCGGCGGCCGTCGAAGAAGTCGAACCACTCCCCCTGCGGCAGCCAGGCGTCGGCGCGGCCGCGGCAGGCGGCGGCATCGTCCGGGGAGACGATCGGCGCGACCACGAGCTCGGTGCCGAAGCGGAACTCGTCCGGCACCTCGTAGGAGTCCGGCGTATCCGGGTTCTGCCAGTACATCGGCTCGACCAGCGGACGGCCGGCTTCGGCGGCACGGTAGTTCATGGTGTACAAGTACGGCATCATCGCGTGGCGCAGACGCAGCGCGTCCACCATCGCGGCGCTCACGTCACGGTTGAAGTTCCACGGCTCCTTGCCGGAGAACGGCGAGTTGGACGAATGCAGTCGGTTGATCGGGCTGAACGCGCCGAGCTGGTACCAGCGGGCCTCCAGCTCTTCGTTGCGGTAGCCGAACATGTGGCCGCCGATGTCGTGGCTCCACCAGCCATACCCGATGTTGGAAGCGGTGGCGGTGAACTGCGGCTGGAAGGCGAGCGATTCCCAGGTCACGATCGTGTCTCCGGAGAAGCCGACCGGGTAGCGGTGGGAGCCGGGGCCGGCGTACCGGGAGAAGGTGAGCGGCCAGTTGCCGCCGCGCCCTGAGTCGAGGTAGTGCATGTGGTTGAGCATCCACAGCGGGTCGAGACCTTTCTGGCGGGTCACGCCGCCCTGCTGCCAGTCCAGCCACCAGAAGTCGACGCCTTCGGCCTCCATGCGGTGGTGCATGTCGAAATAGGCGTCCACGAAGTCCGGGTTGGTGAGGTCGAATTCCACGTTCTCCTCGGTGGCCGGGTCGATGCCGACGCGCTTGGCGACTTCGGGGTAGGCGTCCTCGAACGCGCGCACGCCGTCGCGCGGGTGGACGTTCAGTGTGGTGCGCAGGCCGCGCCGGTGCAGGTCGGCGAGGAAGGCCGGCGGGTCGGGGAACAGTTCGCGGTTCCATGAGTAGCCGGTCCAGCCGGAACCGTACTTCGGGTCCACGTCGTCCACGCGATGCCAGTCCATGTCGATCACGGAGGTGGTGAACGGGATGCCCTCGCGCTTGAAGCGGTCCATCAGGGCCAGATAGCCGTCCTGCGTGTACCGGTAGTAGCGGCTCCACCAGTTGCCCATGGCGAAGCGCGGCAGGAGCGGCGTGGGGCCGGTCAGGCGATAGAAGTCGCGTACGGCCTCGATGTAGCGGTGGCCATAGCCGAAGAAGTACAAGTCCGTTTCGGCGGTGGCGCGCGGGGATACCCAGGTGCCGAACGGGTTCGCCTTGCCGTTCACTGTGTCGGTTTCGATGATGATGTTGGCGGCGGAATCGTCGATGACGGCCCAGCCGTCGCGCGAGATCACGCCGTTGTCAAGCTCGATGGCGCCGTCCGCCTCGTCCAGCGTGCGGGCGGTGCCTTTGAGGTTGCCGCGCTGGGCGTCGCCGTAATGCCAGGTGTTGAACTGGGTGTCGGCCACACCTTTGACGACCACGCTCAGGCCTTCCTTGCTGAACGGCTGCTGGTCGTAGACGATGGTCAGGGCCGCGGTGTCGATGATGACGCGGCCGTCACGCTCGGTGACGCGGCGTTCGACTGGGCTACCGAAATCGCGGTTCAGGACGGTCTGGGTCGGGCGGTTCTCGAATACGCCGGAATCGGACCATTCGAATCGCACGAGTGAATCGGTGATGAGTCCGATGCGCCAGTGGTCGCCGGACACCACATTGTCGGCGCGCATGGCCGGCGTGGCGTCGAGGCGGAAGTCCTGCGGATCGGGCGAGGTCGGAGACGAATGCTTGAGTTGTGGCGATTGTGCCATGGTTACTCTTTCTGTACGGTTATCCACGATGATACGAGTGATGCGGCCGCGGCTCCCCGGGACTGGTGGGAGACTGCGGCGCGGTTCGGATTCGGCCGAAACCGGCCGGGTTTACTTGCCAGAGCCGGTGGCGATGCCGGCGATGAACTGCTTCTGGAACACCAGGTAGACGATGACCACCGGGATGATGGTCACGGAGGTGGCGGCGAACAGTCCGCCGTAATCGGTGCCGTACTGGCCGGAGAACATCTTGAGGCCCACCGACAACAGCTGCTTGTCGTCATCGGTGATCATGAGGAACGGCCAGAGGTAGTCCTCCCAGTTCCACAGGAAGGTGAAGATGGCGAGCGCGGCGATGGAATTGCGGCTCATCGGCAGCACCACCTGGCGGAAGATGCGCCAGTCGCTGGCGCCGTCGAGGCGGACGGCGTGCGGGCGGAGCAGGGCATCCTCGGAGTTGTGGACGTTGAACAGCACGGGGGCGTTCTTGTTGCCCTTGAGCGAGAGCGGGGTCTTGACCCAGTAGTCGCTCCAAGCCACCTGCGAGATCTTGAAGGTGACGTTCGGGTGGATCTTCTCGTACTCGTGGAGCATGGAGATCACCGAGTCAGTGCTTTCGTCGCCCCAGGACCAGTAGCCCAGTTCGATGGGCTGGCCGTCGTTGACCAAGTGGTTGGGGTCGTAGGTGATGGTGTCGCCCATGACGGCCAGGCCCTTGTCGGCCTGGGTGTCGACGACGCCTGACGAACCGCTCGAACTGCAACCGGTTGCAAGTGCCATAATGCTCACGGTTGCAGTCAGCGCGGCGAGAGATTTCTTGATCTTCATTATCTCCCTTACTTCCTCGCAAGCTCTAAGTGAACACGGTTCAGTATACGGGTGTCGAACTAGTTCGGCAACCCGGCTTTCTCAGCCATGCAAACCGTTACATTTGCAACCTGTTACATTCCAAAGCTATTGAGACCATATTGGTCTATATTTTCGGCGTGTCGCAATATCGCAACCCATTGCACTATGACTGTCGTAAAACGTACTGCAATGATTTACAATGAAGAGAAGTTTGTCACACCGTCAACTTTGAAAAACCGGGAGGGGCCATGAAAGCCAGCATCGAGGACGTCGCCAGGCAAGCAGGCGTCTCCACCGCCACGGTCTCCCGCGCGTTCTCCCGCCCTGACATGGTCTCCGCCAAAACGCGCGCCAAGGTGATGGAGGCCGCCCAACAACTCGACTTCTCGGTATCCCGCATGGCCGGCATCCTCAAATCGGGCCGCTCCCACCGCGTGGCGCTGCTGGTGGGCAGCAGCAAGCTCGACTGGTTCACCTCACGCATCATCGAAGGCCTCAACGAAGTGCTGCGATCGGCCGGCTACGATCTGGTCATCCAACCGATCGGCGACGCGGGCGCGCGCGAGGAGTTCTTCGACGAACTGCCGGTGCGCGGCAACGCGGACGCGGTCATCGTCTCGTCGTTCGCCATCACCCCGGCCGAAATCAGGCGACTCAACACCACGCGGATCCCGCTCATCGGCATCAACACGGCCTCGCAGGGGTTCACCACCTCCGTGGGCATCGACGACAAGGCCGGCATCCGGCTGATCGTGCGCCATCTGACCACGCTCGGCCACCGCAACCTGTTGTATTTGTACGAGACGTTCGATGCCACGATGGGCTTCAGCTCGCACAACCGCGTCACCGGATTCCTGGAGGCGTGCAGCGAACTGGACGGCGTGACCGGCCAGACGATGGACATGCAGGCCGGCGACGATCCGGTCGACGCCGCCCTCACCGCGCTGCTCGCGCGCGACGACGCCCCGACTGCCCTGTGCTTCCATCAGGATTCGCTGGCGATTCCGCTGTTCTTCCGCCTGCGCCAATGCGGCATGGCGATTCCGACCGACCTGTCCGTCACCGGATTCGACAACAGCACGTTCTCGGGCGAGGTGGGGCTGACCACCGTGCGCCAGAAGCCGTACGACATGGCCGTCGCCGCCGCGCGCAAGGCCCTGGACCTTATCGAGGGGCGCACCCTGGACCAGCCGCACGAGATCTTCCCCGTGCAACTGCTGGTACGCGACTCCACCGCCGCGCCGCGGGTGCGCGGCTGAGCGGGGCCGAATCAGTCGTTATTCGGGCCGCTGTTGTCGGACTGGGCTTTGCCGTTCCTGCGAGCTATCGCCATGAACGTGACGCCGACGGTGACGGGCAGGAGGATGGCGGCGAGCGTTGCGGCGCGGCGGATGGCATCGGACGTTGCCTTTCCGGACTTGGCGTCGCCTGACTTGGCGGACGCTGCGGAATCGGCGGACTTGGCGGCGGTGTCATCGCCCTTATGCGGTGTTTCGCCGGTGAACCAGGCGGGATCGGACGGATCGTATTTCCGGGTGCCGGCCCAGTTTGCGGGCGTCGCGCCGGCGTATAGGGCGACGGCCGAGCCCTTGGCCACGGTGCCGGTGAAGGTGCCGGCCACGGCGTTGCGGAAGCCGATCATGCCGCGGATGGCGGTCCAGCGTTGCGCGCAGTGCCAGGTGCCGGCGGTTTCGATGCCGTCGGTCGGACAGGTCATGTCCGGCACGGAGGTGCGGGTGGCGCCGGGAGCGCCGTCGTCGACGCCGGCGTAGTAGTAGCCGGAGAAGATGTGCGGCTGGCCGTAATCGTAGGCGAGCATGAAGGCGTTGGCGAGCAGGTAGCTGGTGCCGTCACGGGTGGTGAGCGAGGAGCCGTTGCGCTCGGTGTCCCAGTTGGTCACCCATACGGCCGCCTTATCGGAATCCACCCAGGTCGGTCCGCCGATGGCGTCCAGGCCATCCGAACGAATCGATGCAGGCCGGCTTCGACATGGACCTCTACCTCGACTGGCGCCGGGACGGCCACCCGAACGGCTACAACCTGTTGCTGCGCAATACCGACACGCCTATGGAGCACGAAGGCGATTCCAGTTATTTCAACGCCGATTCAGGTGCCTCAATCGCCTCATTCCTCACGGAATACCTGCCGGACGAGCTCTCTTCCGACGCCGACGTGCTGCTCAGTCTTGGTGAACCGGCCGTGAGCGGCGGGCAGCTGACGCTCTCCCCGCAATCGTTCGTCGTGTTTGGTTAAACCCGTTCGACCTCACCTCCGCCGGCGAGGCTGTCGGCAAAGTCGACTGGGGATAGTCAACGGGCCATCACGACAAACACCAACACCTCTAGCCTCGTCCAACTCACCGAATGTATTGCAATCGTTGTCAATATGAGTTACGGTAAAGACAGAACAGCTCGAACATTGGTCTGTCAGATTGCCGGAACCTCAACGCAGAGCGGCCCTCGAACAGCAATGCAAACGACTAGCAGTACCCAATTTGCAAGCAAGGAGTCATCATGACCGACGCATACGGCAACGACGCAACAACCAGCACCGGCACCATCGCAGACACCACCAACAACGCCGCTTCCGGTGCCCCGCAGCGCGCGGAAAGCACGGAACGACTCGCCCGCCCGCTCATCAAGCTCGCCAAAGCCTGCGGACTTGCCACCTCATTCATCGACCAGCTCGGCACCTACACCGAAATCAGCGACGCGGCCTTGGTCGCCGTACTCAAGGCCCTCGACGTGGACGCATCCAGCGACGAGGCCATCGTACGCTCCATGACCCAACTTGAGGTGGAAAACAGCAAACGTTTGCTCCCCTCCACCATCGTCGCCACCACCGGCAAACCGACCGGCATCACCCTGAACTGCTCGTCGGACGCGGACATCACCGCCTCCATCGAACTGGAGGACGGCACCGCGTTTGGCCACTTTGCCCTGCTGCCGAACCTCAATTCCGGCAAGCCGGACTTGACCATCGCACCCGACCTGCCGATGGGTTACCACACGCTGACCGTCACGGTTGACGGGCGCGAGGGCAAGGCGGCCATCATCGCCGCCCCCGCGCGCATTCCCGTGCCGGAGGCGGTCGCCGAGCACCAGCGGTGGGGCTGGATGACGCAGATGTATTCCGTGCGGTCCCGCGAATCGTGGGGCATCGGCGATTACGGCGATCTGAAGCGTCTTTTGGCAGATGCCGCCGAGAAGTCCAAGGCCGACTTCATGCTCATCAATCCGATTCACGCCGGCGCGCCGATTCCGCCGCTTGAGCCATCGCCGTATCTACCGGAATCGCGCCGATTCCTCAACGTGACGTACATCCGGCCGCAGGATATCCCCGAATATGCCACACTGCCGGCCGACGTGCGCGCGCAGGTGGATGCGCTGCATGATTCGGTGGCCGCGCGCAACGACGAATCGACCCCGATGGACATCAACGCGGCGTGGGAGGCCAAGCGCCCGGCGCTGCGCCTGATCTTCGAAGCGGGCCGCAACAACAAGCGCGAGCTCGAATTCGAGCATTTCAAGACCACCGCCGGCCCGGACCTCGATTCCTTCGCCACATGGTGCCTGTGCTTCGAGGTATGGGGCGCGCCGTGGGGCGAGAACCGTTGGTTCTTCGAGAAGACCATCGACGACCCGGCCGTGCGCCAGCTCGTCGAGGAGCACCACGACCTGTTCGAGTTCAACCGCTGGCTGCAGTGGATCGCTGCCGAGCAGGTGAACGCCGCGCAGCAGGAGGCGCTGGACCACGGCATGACGCTGGGGCTGATGCAGGACATGGCCGTGGGCGTGCACGGGCTCGGCGCGGATGCCTGGGCCAATCCGGAACGCTTCGCCTCAGGTGGCGTCACGGTCGGCTGCCCGCCGGACTTCTATAACCAGCAGGGCCAGGATTGGGGCCAGCCACCGTTCAACCCGCGCTACCTGGAGGCCACCGGCTACCAGGTGTACCGCGAGATGGTGCATTCGATGTACGAGCACGCGGGCGCGGTGCGCATCGACCATGTGCTGGGCTTGTTCCGCCTGTGGTGGATTCCGCAGGGGCTCGGTGCCCGCAACGGCGCATACGTGACGTACAACCACGAGGCGATGTTGGGAGTACTGGCCATCGAGGCCACGCGCGCCGGAGGCATGGTGGTTGGCGAGGATCTGGGCACCGTACCGGATTACGTGCGCCGCATTCTGGCCGATCACGGCGTGCTCGGCACTGACGTGGAATGGTTCAACCGCGTGGACGATTCGCCGAACGCCGGCGACCCGTACCGCGCACCCAAGGACTATCGCAAACAGGCATTGGCCTCGGTGACCACGCACGATCTGCCACCCACCGCCGGCTACCTGAACTTCGCACACGTCAAGCTGCGCGAGGAGCTGCATCTCCTGAGCGAGCCGGTGGAGGCATTCGCCGCCTCGGCGATGGCCGAGCGCACGGCCATGATGAACCGTCTGGTGGAGAACGGCTATATCTCGCAGACCGTGGCGGATGATGTGGAAGGCCATGTGCAGGAAATCGTGGAAGCGATGCACGCCATGCTCACCGATACGCCGTCGCTGCTGCTGCAGGCAGCGCTGGTGGACGGCGTGGGCGAATGCCGCTCCCAGAATCAGCCGGGCACTTCCAGAGAGTATTCGAACTGGCGCGTGCCGCTGGCGGACAGCTCAGGCCACGTGGTACATACCGACGAGGTCTTCGACCTGCCACGCGTGCAGTCCCTAGCCGCCGTGATGCGCCGAGAGAAGCGGTGATCGATTCCGCAATGGGAAATTGGTCTAAATCGGCTTCGAGGGGCTGATTTGGCCTTTCCCGGACATCCACTTCCGCTTCAAGGGGCTGGTGCCCAAGTAGACCCAGCGCGAGAACGGCGGAATGACGTTGGCACAAAGTCGTTTGCACTTGTGGTTTCACCGGCAAGGAGCCCCTTGAAACGGAAGTAGATGTCCGGGACACCCTAAATCAGCCCCTCGTAATCGAGATAGCCGAAGACGGCGACTTGTTATGGGCATGTTATCGTTGTCATGACAATGATTGTTCGCGACGGCAAAGGAGCGACGGCATATGACCAAGGCAAGCATTCAAGCGGTGGCCCGCGAGGCCGGCGTTTCCGTATCCACGGTGTCCCGAACCTTCGCCAAGCCGGATCTAGTGCTTCCAGAGACTCGAGACCGAGTGATGACCGCGGCCGAAAAGCTCGACTACTCCGTCTCTCGCTCGGCCGCCGCACTGAAGTCCGGCCAGTCGTTCCGCATTGCGCTGCTGGCCAGCGAGACCATCACCACCTGGTTCAATGCAAACATCTTCGCCGGCCTTGACTCGGCGCTGCGCCCCTCCGGCTACGACACTGTGCCCTACCCCATGCGCAACGCCGCCGAGCGCCATGACTTCTTTGCGGATTTGCCCGTGCGACGCAATGCGGATGCGGTGATTGTCAGCTCCTTCGACATTGAGCCGGATGAAGTGGAGCGACTGAAGCATATGCACGTGCCGATTGTCGGCATCAACATTCCCTCCACCGATGGGTTCGACGCAGGCGTGAGCATTGACGATTACGCCGCCACACGTTCGGCCATCGAGCACCTGATTGCACTCGGCCACCGGCATATCGCGTTCGTCGGCAGCGCCCCGACCGAAACCAACATGCGCTACAGTGCCGAGGCTCGTTTGCAGGGCGTCATTGATGCCGCTGCCGCCCATCCGGGGATCGAGCTAACGCCCCTGAGCATTCAACGCGGTCTTGGCGAAAGCAACGCGGCATTGAACGCCGTACTGAACGCCTCCCCCAGCATCACCGCCTTCTGTTTTGAGGATGATGAAATGGCCGCACCCGTGCTGTATCGCCTGCGTCAATACGGGCGGCGGGTACCTCAGGACATCTCCATCATCGGCTTCGACGATTCCACCCTGTCCGCCGCCGTGGGACTGACCACACTGCATCAGGACCCGTTCGCAATGGGCGTGGCCGCCGGGCACATGGTATTGGATGCCATTGCGGGCAAGTCAATCGAACCGGCATTCGTACGGCCGGACACTCCGCTAATACTGCGCGAAACCACCGCGCCGCCTGCCGCAACAGCAGCGTCCGCGCAGGCGTGACTACGTTACCACCGCAAAACGCCGATAAATCGACTTTTGCATGCGTAATTCACATGATATCGTTGTCATCATCAATACAACGGTTGGGCCTTCACACAGCAGTTCGAGCACAACCGGAACAACCCAACCACAACGCACCCGGAACAGGAAGGAATCGGCATGACCACCAACAACCTCAATGACGACTGGTGGAAGCAGGCCGTCGTCTACCAGATCTACCCGCGCAGCTTCAAGGACGTCAACGGCGACGGACTCGGCGACATCGCCGGCGTCACCGAGAAGATGGATTACCTGAAGAACCTCGGCGTCGACGCGATCTGGCTCTCCCCGTTCTACCCCTCGGATCTGGCGGACGGCGGCTACGACGTGATCGACTACCGCAACGTCGACCCGCGCCTAGGCACCATGGACGACTTCGACGCGATGGCCGAGGCCGCGCACGAGGCCGGCATCAAAGTGATCGTGGACATCGTGCCCAACCACACCGCCGACAAGCACGTGTTCTTCCAAGAGGCCCTCGCCGCCGAGCCCGGCTCCCCGGCGCGCGACCGCTACATCTTCCGCGACGGCCGCGGCGAGCACGGCGAACTGCCGCCCAACGACTGGCAATCCTTCTTCGGCGGCCCGGCCTGGGCGCGCGTGGCCGACGGCCAGTGGTATCTGCACCTGTTCGATAAGGCGCAGCCGGACGTCAACTGGAAGAATCCGGACATCCACGAGGAGTTCAAGAAGACCCTGCGCTTCTGGTCCGACCACGGCACCGACGGCTTCCGCATCGACGTGGCGCACGGCCTGGCCAAGGATCTCGAATCCAAGCCGTTGGAAGAGCTCGGCCGCGAATACAGCGTGGTCGGCGTGCTGAATCATGACTTCAGCCACCCGCTGTTCGACCGTCGTGAGGTGCACGACATCTACCGCGAGTGGCGCAAGGTGTTCAACGAATACAACCCGCCGCGCTTTGCCGTGGCCGAGGCGTGGGTGGTGCCTGAGCACCAGCACCTGTACGCTTCGATGGACGAGCTGGGCCAGTCCTTCAACTTCGACTTCGCGCAGGCCAACTGGTATGCCGACGAGTTCCGCAAGGCCATCGCCGCGGGTCTTAAGGCGGCGGCCGAAACCGGCGGCTCCACCACCACGTGGGTCATGAACAATCACGACGTGCCGCGCAGCCCCTCCCGCTACGGTCTGCCGCAGGTCAAGGGCGCGCCCTACCACCAGCTGCCGCACGACTGGCTGCTGCGCAACGGCACCACATATCCCGAAGACCGCGAGCTCGGCACCCGCCGTGCCCGTGCCGCCGCGCTGATGGAGCTTGGTCTGCCCGGCGCCGCCTATATTTATCAGGGCGAGGAGCTGGGTCTGTTTGAGGTGGCCGATATTCCGTGGGATCGACTGGAGGATCCGACCGCTTTCCACACCGCTCAGGCCACGATGGATAAGGGCCGTGACGGTTGCCGCGTGCCTCTGCCTTGGACCGCTTCCGACGAGCCCGCTCTGGCCGATTTCAGCCGTCCGGCTCCGGCCGACGATGGCACCGGCGAGAACCATGTGCCGCTGTGCGCCGCCGGCCAGTTCGGCACGGGCGCTTCCTTCGGCTTCTCCCCTGCGGTTCGCGCCGATGGCGTGACGCCGGCCGCCGACCCGCACCTGCCGCAGCCGCTGTGGTTCAAGGATTACGCGGTGGACGTGGAGCAGGCCGACCCGGATTCGATGTACACGTTGTATCATGCGGCGTTGGCGATTCGTCAGGAGTTGCTGACCGCCACGCGCGACACCACCGCCGAGCAGGTGGATATGGGAGCGGACGTGGTGGCGTACCGCCGTGCGGCGGTTGAGGGACGCACGTTCACCTCGGTTACTAACTTTGGCACTGCCCCGGTCTCACTGCCCGAAGGCTCTGTGGTGCTCACTTCCGGCCCGCTGACTCCCGACGGTCAACTTCCCACCGACACCTCTGCGTGGGTAATCAAGTAACTCTGTGGTTCACTGCGTGGTGGAAGTTTGGCTACGTGGTGGGACCATACTAGAAGGCCGCCGTTCCGAATGAATCGGAGCGGCGGCCTTTTGGTACGTGCTGGGTACTCCCCTCAGGCGCTTATGCGCCAGCGGGAGCTACAGGGGCTCACTGAACCTGAGCGCGGGCGATCTTACCGGTGAAGGAATTGGCCTCGTCGGCATCCTTGACGCCATCCTTGTTCCAGGAGAACATGGCGCGCAGCTTCGGGCCGACGGTCTCGATGCGCTCGTTGGAGTACTTCTCCTGCAGCTCCTTGAAGTGCGGGGCGCCGGCATCCTGGTCGTCAATGAACTCCTTGGCGAAGGAGCCGTCCTGGATGCGCTGCAGGTGGTATTCCATGCGCTTGCGGCAGTCCTCGTTGATGACGGTGTTGACGTAGTCGCCGTACTGAGCGGTGTCAGAGCAGGACCAACGAGCCTTGTTCAGACCGCCCTCGTTCATCAGGTCGACGAGCATCTTGAGCTCGTGGCAGACCTCGAAGTAGGCGATTTCCGGCTGGTAGCCGGCGTCGGTCAGGACTTCGAAGCCCATCTCGACGAGCTTGTTCACGCCACCCATGAGCACGTTCTGCTCGCCGAAGAGATCGGTCTCGGTCTCTTCCTTGAAGGTGGTCTTGATGGCACCGGCGCGCAGGGCACCGAGGGCCTTGGCGTAGGCCAGGGTCAGAGCCCAGCCGTCGCCACGCGGATCCTGCTCGACGGCCACGACGACCGGCACGCCACGGCCAGCGGCGTACTCACGACGAACGATGTGGCCCGGGCCCTTCGGGGCAACCATGAACACCGGGTGATCCTCAGACGGCTTGATGTAACCGTAGTGAATGTTGAAGCCATGAGCGAACGCAACAGCAGCACCCGGCTTGATGTTGGGCTCGATGTCGTTGGCCCAGATGGTGCGCTGGTACTGGTCGGGGGCCAGAATCATGATCACGTCGGCCTCGGCGGAAGCCTCGGCCACGGACTTGACCTCGAGGCCCTGCTCCTTGGCGAAGTCGACCGACTTGGAGGTCGGACGCAGGCCGACGACCACGTCGACACCGGAATCGCGAAGGTTCAGCGCGTGGGCGTGGCCCTGGGAGCCGTAGCCGATGATTGCGACCTTCTTGCCTTCGAGAACAGAGAGATCACCGTCGTTCTCATACCAGATCTGTGCTGCCATTATTGGCACTCCTTTTCAGTAGTGGGTTGTGGCGCCGCTGGGCGCCGGGGGTATCTACGGTGTGCAGATAAGTCCTGTTTTGCGAGGATTGTGTCCTTCAAACCGAGTTCAATCCTACCGAGAACGCCGTCGCAGCCCCGCTGGAGTCCACAACGTGAGCTAGGTCACTATTGGAGTATGGACAGCCGTGTGCAGAGAACGATTCTCGATAACAACTCTGCACCCTTTTGAACAGAATCGCACAATCCCACATATGGGGAAAGGCTGAGATATCAACGACCTTGCATATTCGGTGTTCGTTTGCCTGCAAGAAATCAGCGCATAGTTGTTATTGAGAATGATTCGCTGCGCGCAACAACACAAAACCGCCGCTCCCGTATGGGCGGGAACGGCGGTTTGCTAGCTTAAATCCCCTTCAGGGGCGACAATCACTGAACCTGGGTACGAGCAATCTTGCCGTTGAAGGACTCGGTCTCATCCTTGTCCTTGGCCTCGGCGTTATTCCAGGAGAACATGGCGCGCAGCTTCGGGCCAACGGTCTCGAGGTGCGGGTGAGAGTACTCTTCCTGCAGCTTCTTGAACTTCGGGGCGCCAGCAGCCTGGTCATCCATGAACTCCTTGGCGAAGGAGCCATCCTGAATGCGCTTGAGCTGATACTGCATGCGCTTCTTGGTCTCCTCGGTGATGACGGTGGAGGTGTAGTCGCCGTACTGAGCGGTGTCAGAGCAGGACCAACGAGCCTTGTTCAGACCACCCTCGTTAGCGAGGTCGACCAGCATCTTCAGCTCGTGGAACACCTCGAAGTAGGCGATTTCCGGCTGGTAGCCAGCCTCGGTCAGCACGTCGAAGCCGAGGTCGCACAGGTGGTTGATGCCGCCCATGAGGACGTCCTGCTCACCGAACAGATCGGTCTCGGTCTCCTCGGTGAAGGTGGTCTTGATGGCGCCTGCACGCAGAGCGCCCAGAGCCTTGGCGTAAGCCAGGCACAGCGGCCAGGTCTTGCCGTCCGGGTCCTGCTCAACAGCAACGACGACCGGGACACCACGGCCAGCGGCGTACTCACGACGAACGATGTGGCCCGGGCCCTTCGGAGCGACCATGAACACCGGGTGATCCTCGGACGGCTTGATGTAGCCGTAGTGGATGTTGAAGCCGTGGGCGAAGGCCAGCGCGGCGCCCGGCTTCAGGTTCGGCTCAACGTCCTTCTTGTAGACGGCTGCCTGGTACTGGTCAGGCAGAAGAATCATCACAACGTCAGCCTCAGCGACGGCCTCACCAACCGGTTTGACCTCAAGGCCCTGCTCCTTGGCGAACTCCACGGACTTGGAGGTAGGACGCAGGCCGACGACCACGTCGACACCGGAGTCACGCAGGTTCAGCGCGTGGGCGTGACCCTGAGAACCGTAGCCCAGGATAGCCACCTTCTTGCCATCGAACACGGACAGATCGGCGTCCTTCTCGTACCAGATAGTTGCTGCCATTTTTGGCGCTCCTTTTATTTATTTGTTTATTTATGGGGTTGAATTTTTCTTGCGTTCCGCGGGGTTTCGCTGAGCGATATTCTGTTGTGGCTTTCCTTGTGGGCTTTTCCGATATGCAGGTTTAGTCCCGTCGCATCGGAAAAGCCCTGTAGGGGTTCACTTAGTGGAATTAGGGGTTTTCACGTTGTGAACATCGTCACTTGGTAAAGTCAACGTCCTTAGTCTCCTTGCAGGTGAGCACGGAGACGAGGCAGCACACGGCCATCACGGCAAGGTAGAGGCCCACGGAGTGGACGCCCCAGTGGGAGCTCAGCCAAGTGGCGATGGTCGGCACGAAAGCCGCGCCGACGATGGCGGCCAGGTTGTAGCCGATGCCGGAGCCGGAGTAACGCACGTTGGCGTCGAACAGCTCAGGCAGGAAGGCGCCGATCGGGCCGAAGGCGATGCCCATCAGGGCAAAGCCGACGCACAGGAACACCATGTTGGCGAAGAAGTTCTTCTGGCCGACCAGACCACCGTCCAGCAGGAACGGGAAGAGTACGGCGAACACCACAAGTGCGCAGGAGGAGAAGGTCAGCACGCGACGGCGGCCGATCTTGTCCGCGTACAGGCAGGACAGCACGATGAACAGGGCGAACACGCAGATGGAGATCATGAGCATGAGCAGGTATTCCTGGTTGGTGAAGCCAAGGTTGCCGCCGCCTTCGCCCTGCTCCTTGGTGCCCCAAGCGAGGGACCAGGTGGCGAGCGTGTAGAACAGCGTGTAGGTCACAGCCACAAGGAAGGTGGCCTGCAGCACCTGACGCCAAGACTTGCGGAAGACCTCGGTCAGCGGGGACTTGACAACCTTCTTCTGCTCCTGAGCCATACGGAAGATCGGGGTCTCCTCCATGTGAACGCGGACCACGAGACCGACGATCACCAGGATGGCGGACAGCAGGAACGGCACACGCCAGCCCCAAGCCAGCATCGCGTCCTGATTGTTGAAGGATTCGAGCACGAAGTAGGTGCCGTTGGACAGGAAGAAGCCGATCGGGGCGCCGAGCTCCGGGAAGGAGCCGTACAGTGCGCGCTTGTCTTCAGGCGCGTTCTCGGTGGCGACCAGTGCCGCGCCGGACCATTCGCCGCCCAGGCCGATGCCCTGGATGAAACGCAGCAGGCAGAGGATGGCGACTGCACCAACGCCGACCTGATCGTAGGTGGGCAGGCAGCCAATCAGGAAGGTGCCGACACCCATGGTCATCAGGCTGACGACCAGCGTGGTCTTGCGGCCCATGCGATCGCCGAAGTGGCCGAAGATCAGCGAGCCCAGCGGGCGGGCGATGAAGGCGACGGCGAAGGTCAGCAAGCTCATCAGCAGTGCGACGGTGGGGTTGTCCTTCGCGGAGAAGAAGATGTGCGGGAAGTAGTTTGCCGCGGCGGTGCCGTAGGCGTAGAAGTCATAGAATTCGATGGCGGTACCGACCATCGACGCGGCGATCACGGTCTTGACCGAATCGCGTACCAAGGTAGCGGCTTTACCTGCCGCCTGCCCTAAGCCAGTCTCTTCGACTGCTGCAGTCATTGTTACTCCTGTTTTGCTCTCGTTCACTCTCATCGGCGGGCGATTATTTCGCCCCACAGGGAGGTTGTTGTTCTGTCGCTGTGTTGTTGCCGTGTACTGTCCGCTACCGTTTCCGTCTGCGGGATTCTGCCGTAAGCCTTGTGAGCGCAACAAAAAAAGCCCCGCATCATGCAGGGCCGTGCCGATTGTGTCAGCTTGATTGGCCCTGCCTTCGTTGACGGGGCTTCAAGCATCAGTGCCGAATTAGTCCGCCAGCGAAGACGGGCTAATAATTCGTGCGGATACAAACGCAGAAGCATTGAATCCAGTCATCGCGTGGCCTCCTTTCGGTATTTCCTCAGGCCGTTCGACCTGAACTGGAATGTAAACATAGGTTTGTATGTCTTGCCAATCCAGCAAGGGTTCACATTGTGGACATTGTGACGTAGGAGTCATGTGAGATGGGTGACTGTGGGCGGCCGTGACTCGGCTCCCCTCAGTCGCCTACGCCGCCAGCTCGGCCGCAATTACAGACGGGCTACCGCCCGCAGTCTGCCTGCTCGCCTCCCGGCTCGCCTTCGCCTACAAACAGTCCACCGGACTGTTTGCTTCACAGCTCAGCCTCAGAGAGGGGAGCCAAGATAGGAGTCACCGGGTGGTTTCGCCGGGGATGAGGGCTACGGGGATGACTTCTTCGGGAGTGGGTTGGGTGTCAACGTCCGAAGCGCTATCGTTCTTGGACGGAGAGGCGGGACCACCGTCGGCGGCGATCTGTGAGTCCATGCGGGCGGCGAGCGCGGCGGCGATGGCCGGGAAGTCCTGTCGAATCGCGGTCAGGCGTTTGCCGGCGGTTTCGGCCATGAGAGTGCCGTCATAGGCGATGACTTGCAGATCAGCAGGCACCTCGATACCCCGGCGTGAGGCTTCCTGCAATGCCACGGATGCCACCACATCGGAGCCGACGATGGCGTCGACATCGGGATACCGCTCGAAAATGGCGCATGCGGTGGCTTCGTGGGCGGCGATGTCGGCCACGGCGCCGGCTTCCACGTAATCGCAGGCAATGCCCGCATCGGCCAGCATCCGCTCAACGGTGAGATGGTAGCGAATCGTGGGGAACGTGGTGGCCGCCGCGAACTGGGAGCGCGGGCCGCCGACGAGCACCACGTGGCGCGCTCCGGAATCGATGAGCTGGCGAGCAATCAGACGGCCGCCCTGTTCATGATCAGACCGGACGACCGGCACACCCTCACCGAGCGTGCGGTCGAAAGCGACAATCGGCCGATGGATGGAGGTCCAGTAGTCGGCCGGATGCTCGGTGTGGGCGGCCATGATGATGCCGTCCATCATGTGCCGCTGCAGCATATCGACGTATTCGACCTCGCCTTTGTCCGCATCGGCGGTGGAACACAATAGGGTTTTGAGGTCGCGCGCGGCGAACTCGCGCTGCAGATGCGCGGTGAGTGTGGAGAAGAACGGGTGGGCGATGGTCGGCATGATCACGCCGATGGTGTTGGTGCGGTTTCGGTAGAGGTTGCGGGCCAGCTCGTTGGGAATGTAGTTGAGCTGGCGCATCGCGGACTCGACTTTGGCACGCATATCGGCCGAGACGTAGCCGGTGTTGTTGACCACCAACGAAACGGTGCTTAAGGACACCCCTGCCGCTTTGGCTACGTCGCGCATGCCGACCATGGTTTTGCTCCCCTGCGAGTACTGGACTGGATCACTGCTGACCAGTGTACTCGAACCGGTTTATTATTCGGCAGATTTGGTGGTGAGGGTGACGATTCCGGCCAGCAGCACCATGACGATGGCGGACGGGAAGAGCAGGTAATAGCCGAAGCTATGCTCGAAGGCGTTCACCAGTAGCGCGCCGATGATGGCGGCGAGCGCCAGACCGGCCGAGTTGGCGAGCGCATAAATGCCGAGGTCGTGGCCGGCTCGGCGCGGGTCGGGCAAAGAGTCCATCACCAGTTCAAGTCCGAGCGAATCGTAAATGCCGAAGGCGAATCCGGAGATCAACGCAAACAGCAGCATGCCGTTTTCACGGGCAGTGCCGGTGGACCAGACGCCAAGGCCCCATGCGAGCCCCAGACCAATCGCATACAGCAGGCAGGCACCGGCCACCACACGGGCCACGGGAATGTTCTTTTCCTCGATTCGCTCGGAAATCGGCCCGGCGGCCCAGGAGGCGAGCGCGGCACCGATCAATGTGGCCACAGCCATACCGGCAATGAGGAATCCGGCCGGAATGGTCAGCGGCGCGGACGTAAGTACCACGGCCTTGCCATAAACCCAGAAACGTACGAGATACCACAGAAACACACCGGTCAGCCCAACACCGGCCATCATGCACGTACGGGCGGCGAACACCCGGGAGAACTCGGGAGCGTGGGCCGGCGGGCGCAATTGGTCAAGTACCTGACTGCGGTCAAAAAGCTGGTTCGGCTGCTCAGCGCTAGAAGGCTCCTTGGGCAGAATCAATACGGTGGCAATACCGGACACTGCAAATAGCACGGCGGTGTAACTAAACGGCGCAAACGAATTGAACATCACACCAAGCGCACCCATGCACACGCCAAGCGCTTGGCCGAGCATCACACCGATGCCATGCCAGCGTTCGATGCGAGGGCGGAACTTGTCGGGCACCCGTTCGCTGATGGCGCTGGTCAACGGCACGGAAAGCATCGCATAGGCGAACTGTAGGAACACCCAGAAAATACAAAGCACAATGATGCCGATATTCTGCCCCAGAATCAGCGTGATCAGCGCGCACAGCAGACCTCCGCCAACCATCCACGGGGTACGACGGCCCAATGGCGTGCGTGTGCGGTCGGACAACACTGAAATCAGCGGCATCGCAAACATGGAGGCCACTACGCCGACAATCACCAACACGGCCAGGGGCATCGCCAATTCGGTGGCGACGGGCAACGGGCGGCCAGTGGCCGGATTGATGGCGATATGACCGGCAACAGCAGTGTCATAGCCGAACGTACGCGCAATCGCGTTGGGCATGGCAATGGTGTTCAACGCCACCCAAGGTGCGCCGACCAGAATTGAAGCAGCGAAGAAACCCCAGTTGAGTCGGGAGACCTGACCTGCGGTAGGGCGTTGGCCATTGACGGCGACCATGGGATCGCGCATGTCGAGGTAGGCGGACGACATATCCGGCGCGGGAGTGTCCACACTGGCGGCTGCAGCAGCGGCTGCCGAAGAACCGGCGGAAGCCAATCGCACAGCCTGGGCCTCAGGCTGGTCCGCAGAGGCTTCGGGCGGGCGGCGGCGATTCTTGATGGCCAGTCTGGCCACGGCGGCTTTGTCTTCGGGACTTAGGACCTTGTCCAAATCCGGGCGATCATCAATACCCGGACGCACATACGGTTCCAACATGATGCTGCTCTTTCTCTGTTCTGCTGCTCGTCTCGTCGATTCCGGCGGGATGCTTGGGCCGCGCCCGCAGGAGCATGACCTTCAACCCCGCATACGCAAAACCGCCCGGGCGCACTGGCTTCAGTGCACTGCGGGCGGTTTGCTCTCCATGAACCCAGCTTACGCCGGGCGCACTACTTGGAGCGCGCACAGCGGAGTGACGTTTATGGGCCAACGGTTAGTCGATATCGGCAATCGGCGGGTTGGCGAGCAGATCGTGGGTTTCGTGGTCGCCGGCGGCATCGCTCCAGGCAAGGCTGGCGACCGGGGTGGCGTTGTCTGTGCCGAGGCCGCGTCCGGGCTCGAAGGTGAGGGCGGCCGTGGACGCGCCGTCGGCGGCGGTCCAGCGGAAGGTGATGGACGTGTCGCCATCGACCTCGTAGCTGAACTCGCCATCGAATGCAGACAGCTCGTTGCGGAACTTGGCCAGGGCGTTCAGGGCCTTGACCACCGGGCGTTCGAGGTTTTCATCGATTTCGGCGGTGGAGTAGTAGTGGCGGTTGATGTCGCGGCCGTTGTTGGTGCGGCGCAGCAGTTCCATGTCGTTGCGGCCGGCGAGCGCGCCCACGTAGTAGACCTGCGGCACGCCCGGCAGGAAGAACTGCACGGCGCGGGCGGCCAAGTAGTGCTGGTCGTTGCAGCCGAGGGCCGAGTAGTACGTGGAGTTGACCTGGTAGAGGTCGAGGTTGGACGCGGCGGCACCGGTGGCGGCCTGGGATTCGCCGTGGGTGTTGGCATGGATGGTGTTGACCAGGTTGTCGACGTCCTCGTCGGGCACGAGGCCCTTGAGGGAGCGGTCGAGCTGGTCGGAGCCGATGTCGATCACGCCGATGCCATCGTGCGTATCGAGCACGGTGACGGCGTTGTTCGGGCGGATCTCGGTCCAGTGGGCCACGGGTTCGACGTGACCGGTGAACAGCGAGTGCAGAAGCAGCGGCGGCAGGGCGAAATCGTAGACGCGGTCCACCTTGGAGGCGATCTCCACCTGCTTCTTGTAATAGCTGTGAACCTCGATGAGGATTTCAAGGCCGCGCTTGACGCCCTCCTCGCGCAGACGGGAGATGAGCTTAAAGGTCTTGGGGGTCATGAAGCAGCTGGTGCCGGCTTCCTTGGCGCCGTAGCCCACGGCGTCGAGACGGATGTAGCGCACGTGGCTGGCGGCCATCTGATCGAAGATGGACATCAGGTATTCCCAGCCCTTGGCGGAATCAGTGTCGATGTCCACCTGCTGCGGGGTGAAGCTCACCCATACCAAACGGGTCTTGCCGCCGAGGTTGTAGTGGGTGAACGGCAGGCCCGGGCGCGGGCGGTAGATGCCGGCCAGGTCTTCTTCGGTAGCGCCGTTCGGGAAGACGGAGCTCATGGTCAGAAACATCGGGTAATACTCGGATTCCTCACCTTTTTCAAGCACGTCTTGGAACTGCTTGGATTCCCAGCTCATGTGGTTGACGATGGCGTCGACCATGATGTTGTGGGTCTTGGAGAGTTCGGCGACGTCGTCCCAGCTGCCGAGACGTTCGTCGACTTTGGTATGGTCGATCGGGTCGAAGCCTGCATCCGCACCATCGAACGGAGTGAAGAACGGCAGGATATGCACGCCGTCATACACGCCGTCGAAGCGGGTGCGCAGGATGTCGGTCATCGAGCTAAGAGTGCCATCGCCGAGACGATCGGCGTATGTGATGAGTTGCACTTTGTTTTTCATGGGACCTCCCTTGGCTCATGGGCGCGGGTGCAATTTGCGTGCGCATCTGCCTGTTTGTTGTTTACGTATTTGCATACTCACGTATGTATCGAACCGGTTCGATATTACCTCGAAAGGGACGTCAATGTCCAGTCGCGCAGTGAAATGCGCGTGTCGAACCGATTAGATGCGGTGTTCTATGCAGCTTAGCCTGTCCGACTTTCCGTCCGCATCCCCCAACCTTCTATAATTGAGCATTATGACCTCCATACCTTCTGTTCACGACGTCGCGACTCGTGCGAATGTCTCCGCGTCCACGGTTTCGCGCGCCTTCACACGGCCGGAGCTTGTCTCCGAAAAAACTCGAAACAGAGTGTTGCAAGCCGCCTCCGAGCTCAATTTCTCCGTTTCCAGATCATCGATGGCGCTCAAGTCCGGGCAGAGCTTCCGTATCGCGCTACTGCTGAGCACCCCGGTCACGACATGGTTCGGAGGCAACATCTTCGAAGGGCTCGACATGGTCTTTCATCCCGCCGGCTATGATATCTCCATCTACCCCATCAACAATGTAAAAAGCAGGGCGGATTTTTTTGACGTTCTGCCGGCGCGACGCAATGCGGACGCAGTGATAGTCCCCTCGTTCAACGTGGATTCCAGAGAGGTCGCGCGCCTGAAAACGATGAATGTGCCCATTGCGGGCATCAACACCGTCTCCAACGAAAACATGTCGGTATGGGCGGCCATCGACGATGCGCATGGACTGCGGCTTATCGTCCGGCATCTGGTGTCCCTGAGGCATCGCCGCATCACATACGTGTGCAGGGACCCGCAATCGTTGCTGACACTCAGTGCGGCTCAGCGCATCAGGGGATTCAAGGAGGCCTGCGCGCAGGCCCATATCAAAGACGACGTTCTGGTTATTCCGGACGGAGACGATTCGTTGCAGTCGACCTTCAACACATTGATCAATATGCAGCCCATGCCCACCGCGATCTGCTGCCAAGAGGACGGCATCGCCATACCATTGATGTGCCGTTTACGGGAATTCGGGTTGAAGATTCCCGGCGACATCTCGATCACCGGTTTCGATGACGGAACCTACTCGCAGGAATTGGGACTGACCACCATACGCCAGCAGCCGCGATTGATGGGGCACGACGTCGCGGAAAAACTGCTCGATCTTATCAATCATAAGACGATTTCCGAACCGTACCGAACCTATCCGGCCGAGCTGATCATCCGATCCACCACCGCGACTCCGCGGGACGTCGACGAATAGGCGCCGAATAGGGGAAGCGGGGCCGTAGAGAGGATACGGCCCCGCTTCGGGGATGGGGAGGAGGAACGATTTACTGCTCGTCGCCATTCAACGTGGTGGCCTCCGGCAGCACACCGTTGGTGTCCTCGAAGGTCTTCCACTCCTTGGCCCAGCCATTGGTGTATGCGTCGGCGACGGCGTCCCACTTCCCGGTTTGGTTGACGTACTCCACAAGAGCGTCCTGCACGTCTGCACCCCAGGCGTCAAGCGTGGAGAAGCTCCTCACCATCGGAACGCCATTCGTCTCGTACTTACGGGCGGCGGCGGTCAGCGGGTTGTCGGGCTGATCCTTATCTCCGTACGCGGTGCTCGGCACGGCGAAGCCCATATCCTGAGACATGACCTTCTTGCCTTCGTCGCTGCTGAACAGCCACTCGATGAAGTCGAAGGTCGCCTGCTTGTCCTTCTCGCTGGCGTTCTTGTTCACGGCCCAGGACGCGTCGTAGATGCCAGCGGGGCCGTACTTCTCCTCGCCGGGGATACCCATGAAATACGGCAGCATGCCCAGATCCTTATCGGCGACCTCGTTGTCCTTGACCTGCGTGTAGGCCCATACGCCGTTCGGGTAGAAGGCCACCTCTCCCAGCGAGAACTCCGCGGTCACGTCCTCATACGTCTTGGAGGTCAACAGCGTGCGCGAGGTCGGACAGTTGTTCATCTCCAAGTCGAACAGGGCCTTGTAGTTGTCCACGTACGTGCCCTTGATCTCAGGCATGAACGTGGTGTTGTTGTCCTTATATTCGTAGAACAGCGGAATACGCGTCATATGGGATGCGAACCGGTACAGGTCCGAAGATTCGAGTCCGGGGGTCGCCATGGCGCCTTCGATGCCGAGATCGTCCTTATGGGCCTGCATGTCCTCCACCACGGCCTTGAACGTATCCCAGTCCTTGATATCGTCGGCGGAGTCGATGACCGCATAGTCCTTCGAGGCGTAGTCGTTGACGATCTTCTTGTTATAGATGATGCCGAACCATTCCGCGGCGTACGGCAACGTGTAGTGTTTGCCGTCGGCTTGATACGAGTTGGCCTTGCCCTCGTCGGTCAGCAGCTTGAAGGCGGCGGAGTCCTGGACCGGCTCCATGTAGTCCTTCCACTTGATGAAATTGGGGTAGCCGGTGATGCTCCACATCGTCGGGGCTTCGGTCTTGGCCAACTCGGAGGCCAGCGTATTGTCGTAGCCGTCGGCGGCCGTGAGCACCTTGACCTGCACGCCCGTCTCCTTGGTGTACTGATCGGCGAGATCCTCCAACTGGTCGACGATCTCCTTCTTGTTGTTCACGAAGTAGACCTTGCCTTTGTCCGGATCGGCCGCCGACGAGGATCCGCACCCCGCCATCGCGCCCATCGCCATGACGGCCGCGGCGACGATCGCCATCATTTTCTTGGTTTTCATGGTTCTTTCCTTTCCTTGATGAACCGATTGGTTCTTGAAATGATTGGGGCTCAGCCCTTGACCGCCCCAGCGGTGACGCCCTTGATGATGTACTTCTGTCCGCACAGGTAGAACACCAGGATGGGCAGCAGCGCCAGTACCAGAGCGCCCATCATCGCGCCCATGTCCACGGATCCGTATCCGCCCTTCAGGTACTGGATGGCGATGGACAGCGTCTTGAACCGTTGAAGATCCAGGCACAGATAGGCCATCAGGAAGTCGTTCCACACCCACATCGTCTCCAGGATCGCCACGGAGATAAGAGCCGGACGCATCATCGGCAGGACGATGGTGAAGAACGTGCGGATGGAGCCGGCGCCATCGATCATGGCCGCCTCCTCGATCTCCGAGGGAATCGACTTAATCACGCCGGTGAAGATGAACACCGGCAATCCCGCGCCGAATCCCAGATACACCAGCCACATGCCCCACGGCGTGTTGAGGTCCAATGTGTCGGTGAGCTTGCTGAGGGGGAACATGACCATCTGGAAGGGCACCACCATGCTTGCGATAAACGCGAGATACATAAGCTTGGCGACCCAGTTGTTGACCCTGACGATCCACCATGCGCACATGGAGCAGCACAGCAGGATCAGCGCCACGGACCCAAGCGTAAGTATGATCGTCCATCCGAAGCTCGGAAGGATATTCGTCTTTTCTATGCCGCGCTCGTAATTCTCCAACCCGACGAATGTGTCGCCGGTCGGCAGGCTGAACACGTCCTTGGAGATGTAGACGCGCTTTTTGAAGGAGTTGATGAAGACCAGCGCGATCGGATAGATCCATATCAGCGAGATGATGGCGAAAATGGTCGTCCACAGCGGCCCGTGCCTGAGTTTGTCGGTCATGCCTCGACCTCCTTGCTGGTCGTAATGCGGTTCTGGATGAATGCGACCACAGCCACGATGATGAAGAAGATGACGGCCTTCGCCTGCGCGACGCCCTCGAATCCGGTGCGGCCGTACATGGTGCGGTAGATGTTGAACGCGATCATTTCGGATGCGTTTGACGGCGCGCCGTTGGTCAGGGCCAGGTTCTGGTCGAACATCTTGAATCCGTTGGCCACCGTCAGGAAGCTGCACACCGTCACCGACGGCATCATCAGCGGGATGATGATCCTGCGCATAATCTGACCGTTCGATGCGCCATCGACCTGCGCGGCCTCGATCAGATCAGTCGGCAGGCTTTGGAAGCCTGCAATGTAGATGACCATCATATAGCCAATCTGCTGCCAGCACAGCAGAATGACCATGCCCCAGAAGCCATAGACCGCCGACGTGGTCAGGGAACGGTCCCACAGCGCGAGGACGCCGTTCAACAGCAGCTGCCAGATATAGCCCAGCACGATGCCGCCGATGAGGTTCGGCATGAAGAACACCGAGCGGAACAGATTCGCCCCGCGCATCGCCTTGGTGAACATATAGGCCAGCAGGAACGCGACGACATTGACGACGATGGTCGTCACGATGGTGAACAGCACCGACCGCCACAGCGCGGCTCCGAATTCGGGATCCGAAAGCGCATCCACATAATTCTTCAGCCCCACCCACTTGGCATCGGTCACCGTCCTGAACGAGGTAAAGCTCAGGTAGATACCCATGGCAAGCGGCACGACGAAGAACACCGCGAAACACAACACTGTAGGTAGTGCGAAGAGCGCCCACCCTCTGCGCACCACTTTTCCGACAGTGGTCATTGTCTGCATCTCCTCTCCGAGATCGATATCTGCAGAAGATTCATTCTTGAATCCATGCGCAGCGTCATATTGCAACGAAGACCGAAATCCTCTTGTCTTGAAAATAGCATATTTTGCACACGGTTGCAAACTCTCTTTGAAAAATGCTATGTTATTAGCACAGAATCACTGAAAACACAGGAGTGCATCCGTATGAATACCCAACCTTTCACGAACAGCAAAGGCGTCATTTCAGGGAACTGCTGGAGAATCGGAGTCCTCTCCGATTCGCTGCTACGACTGGAATGGTCAGACACCGGCGAGTTCAACGATGATGCGACGCTCATGGCCGTCAACCGCGATTTCGGCACACCCCCGGAATATTCCACCTCGATCGCCGACGGTCTGCTGACCGTGGAAACGACCGCGCTACGTCTGACCTACGACATGCGGCCCTTCAGCAAGGAGGGACTCAGCATCGTGGTCAAAGGCGTGAAAGACACCAAAACCAATACCTGGCATTTCGGCGATGCGCAGGAGGGCAACATGAAAGGCACGGCCCGCACGCTCGATTGGGCCGACGGCGCCATTCCCCTGAACGATGGCGTGGTCTCCCGCGACGGCTGGTCGGTTCTCGACGATTCGAACACCTGCCTATTCGCCGACAATGGTGACATCAAGCCCCGGAAGAACGCCGGGATTGACCTGTACTTCTTCGGGCACGGCCACCGTTATGCCGATGCGGTGGCCGATTTCTGCCGTCTTTCGGGAAGGTCGCCGCTACTCCCCCGATACGCCTTGGGCAACTGGTGGAGTCGTTTCCACCGCTACACAAGCGAAGAGTATGTAGCATTGATGGATCGGTTCAAGTCCGAGGGCATCCCGTTCACCACCTCGGTGATCGACATGGACTGGCATCTGGTGGATGACGTCGACCCCAAGTACGGCTCCGGCTGGACCGGCTACACCTGGAACCGCAAGCTGATCCCCGATCCGCAACGTTTTCTGGGGGATCTGCACGAGCGCGGCTGCCACGTCTCCCTGAACGTGCATCCGCGCGACGGCATCCGCGCGTTCGAGGACTGCTATCCTTCAGCGGCGAAAACGATGGGGATTTCCCCGGACAGCGGCGAGCCGGTCGAGTTCGACCTGACCGACCCGCGCTTCGTCAGGGCCTACTTCGACATGCACCACGACCTGGAGGCCGACGGCGTCGACTTCTGGTGGATCGACTGGCAGCAGGGCGGCGTGACCCGCCAGCCCGGCCTGGACCCGCTGTGGGTGCTCAACCACATGCACTACTGCGATTCCGCGCGCGACGGCCGCTGGCCGCTGATCCTCTCCCGGTTCGCCGGCCCCGGCTCGCAGCGGTATCCGGTCGGCTTCTCCGGCGACACGATCGTGACCTGGGAGTCGTTGAGATTCCAGCCGTATTTCACGGCCACCGCGTCGAACATCGGTTACGGCTGGTGGAGCCATGACATCGGCGGCCACATGTTCGGCTACCGCGACGAGGAGCTGGAAGCCCGCTGGTACCAGCTGGGCGTGTTCAGCCCGATCAACCGCCTGCATTCCAGCTGCTCGCCGTTCTCCGGCAAGGAACCATGGAACTTCCGCCCGGAGATCCGTGCGATCATGGACGATGCGCTCCGCCTGCGCCATCGCATGATTCCGTACCTCCACACCATGAACTGGCGCGCATCCCGGACAGGCCTTCCCCTGGTGGAGCCCATGTATTGGGGATCGCCCGACATCGACGCCGCATACCACGTTCCCAACGAATACATGTTCGGCACCGAACTGCTGGCCGCGCCCATCACGGAACCGATGGATAAATCCTCCCGACGGGGCAAGGCCGACGTATGGCTGCCGCAGGGCGACTGGTTCGACTTCTTCACCGGGCGCCGGTATAGCGCGTCTTCGCCCAACGGACGGCGCATGACCGTCTGGCGTCCGCTCGACGGAATTCCCGTGTTCGCGAAGGCCGGCGGCATCGTGCCGATGCAGCCCCTGTCCGAGGGGGATTCCATCAACTCCGTCGACAACCCGCAGCATCTGGAGATCATCGTCTTCCCCGGAGCGGACGGCGACTTCACGCTGATGGAGGATTCGGGACATTACTCTCGGCAGATCACCCCGGCGACCACCGCGATCACCTATCGATGGCGCAAGGACGGCGCCACATCCGCACTCACGGTATCGCCAGCCCAGGGAGACGTTCACGCTCTGCCGGCCCGGAGAACATGGGATTTCCTGTTCCGAGGCATTACCGACAGCGACATATCCGTACAGGCCGACGGCGCATCCGTCGATTCGGATCGCCGGTATGATGCCGAAACCCTCACATTGCAGGTAACGGTCGCCGACGTATCCACCCGCAGCGAGATACGTGTCACCATCGGCGACACGACGATGGCCCCCGATCCCCGCATGGAAGACGTCTTCGACATCCTTCGGCATGCCGAAATGCGATATCTGACCAAGGAACAGGCTTATGCCGCCATAGCGGAGAACGGCATCGACGCATTGGCCACGATGGATTCACTCGAGCACGTCAGCGGGCCGGACATGGAAGATTGCTCCGATTCGCATATGCCGAGCGCCGTCCGTCAAGCGCTGACGGAGGTGCTGCTCCGATCCTAGCCCGCATGTCGCCTCTCCCGGAATACGCCACGGGAGAGGCGACAGCAGCCCGTCACAGACCCATGTCCAGGCGAACGCCGGGCCGTCAACACGTCGAGGCACGACGCACCAGATCGTAGGAGGTCACATACGTGCGGAACGGATCCGCCGACCCCTCGATGCGCGCGATCAGCATATCCACGGCATGTCGCGCGTAATCATCCACATGCGGGTCGATCGTCGTCAATCCGGGCATGCAGTACTCGGCATCCGGCACGTTGTCGAACCCAATGACCTGCATATCCTGCGGCACGCGCACGCCGCGCCGCTGCAGCTCATGAATCACCCCGATGGCGAGCGCGTCGTTCAGGCACATGACCGCATCCGGACGCGGCGCATCCGGATCGTCCAACAGCCCCGCCACCGCATCGCGGCCGCCGGACTGCACCCAATCCGCGTTACGGACCAGCCGCCAATCGACCTGCAGGCCACGCTCCTCATGGGCCAACACATAGCCGCGGGTACGCATCGTGCTGGTGGTTTCGGGCCGCGACTCGCGGTCGGCATCCGGGCATGCGTTCTCCGCGGTGCCGCCGATCAACGCGATCCTACGGCATCCCGAATCCAGCAGCGCCCCCACCGCGGTGCGTACGGCCTCCACGTTCGGCATCGTGACCCAATCGGCCAGTCCCTGCGTATCGTAATCGCCCACAATCACCAACGGATACGGCTGGTGCAGTATCGTGCGATCCGTGATCGGCGAGCCCATGAAGAAAATCCAGCCGTCCGCGGCCAGCTTCTTCGTCTCCGGGATCGCCTGCGCCAAGCCGCCGGCGCTGTTGTAGGTATCGGTGATCACCGCGTACCCGCGGGAACGTGCCGCCGTCACGATGCTGTCGGCGAGATAGGGCATGAACGGCTGGCAGAAATCGGTGATGGCCAGTCCGATGAGCTTCGTGCCGCCGGTTTTCATGGCGCGGGCGGACACGTTAACGCGGTATCCGAGGCGTTCGATGGCATCCTGGACACGCTGGCGCGTCTCCGGGCGCATACTGCCGGTGTTGTTCAGCACATTCGACACCGTTTTGATGGAGACGCCCGTCTCGCGCGCCACGTCGGTGATGGTCACCCGTTTCGCCACAGCACCCCTCTCGTCGCACCATCGGGCATGTTCCGCACGGTTCAGGCGGAACGCCCGTCTGATTCCAGCATAACGCGTTTTCCCCGGCCGGTCCGGTCCCTTCCGCCCGGCCCGGGAAGCAAGGGCCGTGCGATCCGTCCTTCTCCGGAACGGACCGCGCGGCCCATCGCGTCACTTGATGTGCAGGGCGGTCCAACTCACCGGCGGCAGGGAGACGCGGACCACGCCGGACTCGGCATCGTACATGGCCGACCCGTTGGCGTGCGGGGTCACACGGTTCTGGTCGTAGAGCGTATTCGCGGCGAACAGATCGTCGTCGTGCAGCGTCTGCGCCTCGACGGATGCCGGCTGCGCGCCGTCCTGCAGCCTGATCTCGAACTCGGCGGTCGCCTCGAGCGAACGGTTCACCGCAAACACGGCGAGCGAGCCGTCGGCGCAGCGCACGGCCACGGCGTTCACGCCGTCGACCTCGCCATAGCGCGGCGTATCCACGGTGCCGGCGGACAGCTTCGGCTCCAGCACGGTGCCGCCCTTGGCCAGGCGCGCGGTCACGGAGAACGGGTGGAACGTGGTCTGGCGCCAGGCCGGGCCGCCCGGCTCCGTCATGATCGGGGCGATGACATTGACCAGCTGCGCCAGGCTGGCGGCGCGCACGCGGTCGGCGTTCTTGAGCAGCGTGATCATCAGATCGCCGAACACCACGGCGTCGGCGGCGGTGTAGATGTCCTCCAGCAGACGCGGGGCCACCGGCCAGTTGCCGATGCCCTCGGGGGTCTTGCTCGGCTCCTCACCCTGGTACCAGACATTCCATTCATCGAACGAGATGTACACGTCGTGCGCGCTCTTCAGATGGGCCTTGGTGGCGTCGATGGTGGCGGCCACGTCCTTGATGAAGCCGTCCATATCCACGCCGGAGGCCAGGAAGCTGGCCATGTCGCGCGTGCCGTCCTCCTTGAAGAACGGCTGGTAGTAGGCGTGGCAGGAGACGAAGTTCACGTTCTCGTAGGTCTTCTCAAGAACGGTCTGCTCCCACTTGCCGAAGGTCGGCATGCCATGGGCGGAGGAGCCGCACACCACCAGTTCCACGTCCGGATCGATCTGGCGCATGCCGGCGGCCACGGAGGCGGCGAGCATGCCGTAGTCCTCGGCGGACTTGTGGCCGAGCTGCCACGGGCCGTCCATCTCGTTGCCCAGGCACCACATGCGGATATCGAACGGCTTGTCGGCGCCGTTGGCGCGGCGACGTTCCGACAGCTCGGTGCCGCCGGGCACGTTCGCGTACTCCAGCAGGTCCAGGGCCTCCTGCAGGCCGCGCGTGCCCAGGTTGACGGCCTCCATCAGCTCGTTGCCGCCGGTGGCCTCAAGCCATTCGGCCATCTCGTGCAGGCCGAATTCGTTGGTTTCGGTGGAATGCCAGGCCAGATCGAGTCGACGGGGACGTTCCTGCTTGGGGCCGATGCCGTCCTCCCAGCGGTAGCCGGACACGAAGTTGCCGCCCGGGTAGCGGATGGTGGTGGCGCCGAGTTCCTTGACCAGGTCGATGACGTCCTTGCGGAAGCCGTGCTCGTCGGCGGTCGGGTGGTCGGGCTCGTAGATGCCGGTGTACACGCAACGGCCAAGGTGCTCGACGAACGAACCGAACAGACGATTGTTGACCGGAGCGACCTCAAAATCGTCATCGACGACGAGACGTGCGGTCAGATGGTCCTGCTGGGGCATGGGATTCCTTTCTACATATCTGCATGCACTCTGCATACGTGACACGTATCCATACAACGATGTACCGCGGAGGCGCGGGCGACCGGGGACATCCGTGTGACAGCCACCAGTGTAGTACAACCTTGTACTGACTGCCGGAAGGCGTGGCGCAGAGACGGCTGAGACCTTTTGGCGCACCACTGCAGCAAAAAAGATCCCAAGAAGTCGAATTACAGTCCCATCCGACGCATAGCCACCGTGAACATACGGCAAAAGGCATCAACCACGTCACCCGTCCACCCGCTACATTCACAAGCAGTACCGCCCACTCTGCATCATTCGCATATGCAAAGGCCGCGAACCGTACGATGACGGTTCGCGGCCCCCTGACATGCCATTAGGCCACCCGGCTCGCACCGGCTGTTCGGCCTGCCGGCTCAGCCCTCGCGCTTGGGCGCCTGGCTGGCCACGCGGGTCAGGCGCGGCGGGCGGCGCGTGGACACGAACAGCGGCTGCACCTCGACCAGCGGGTTGTACGGCGCCAGGCCGAACCACTTGACCGGGGAACCGGCCACGCGGCGGATCGCGTACTTGATCTGCAGCGAGAGGGCGCCACGGCCGGAGACCTTCGACTCGGGCATCAGCGCCTTGTGGATCACCACGTAGCGGATGGTGCCGATGCCGGGATCGGCGTCAAGCTTCGGGTAGATCGACTGCTGGTTCGGCAGCTCGCCGGTCTTCTCCAGATCGTGCATGATCTGATGCAGGTAGGCCGGGATGGACTGCGAGACCTTGAAGCCGAGGCGGATGCGCACACGGAACAGGTAGTCGGTACCGAAGCTCTCGACCGAATACTCACGGGTGAACGGCTCGTCGGTGGTCTCGACGGCCACCGCCCACCATGCGCGGGCACGCTTGGGGTGGTCGGCGAAGATCGAGAAGAAGATGTCCGTATCGAGACGCTTCAGGTCCGGATCGCTGGTCAGGTAGACGATGTTGTCCGCGAACCGGTGGATGCGGCTATCGCCGTGCAGCTTGTCCAGCGCGGGGAGGAAGTCCTTCGGCATCATGTGCCGACGCTGCGAGCGCTCCAGCTTGGTGCCCTCGTTCCACGTGTACATGATCATGAGGATCGCCAGCGTGAGCAGCAGCGTGAACCAGCCGCCGTGCAGGAACTTGGCCATCGAGGCGGCGAAGAACAGGACCTGGATCGCCAGGAACACGATGGTGAACACAACGGCGCCGAACTTGTTGCTGCGGTGCCACAGGTAGATGCCCAGCAGGATCGTGGTGGTGATCATCGTGATGGTCAGTGCCAAGCCGTAGGCCGCCGAGATATGTTCCGAATCGCGGAACAGCAGCAGCACGGCCAGCGTGGCCACGCACAGCACCACGTTGACGACCGGAATGTACAGCTGGCCGCGGGTACGGGCAGGGTAACAGACCTGCAGATGCGGCATCCAGTTGAGGCCGGTGGCCTCGGAGACCATGGTGAACGCGCCCGTAATCAGCGCCTGGGAGGCGATGATGCCGGCGGTGACCGACAGCACGACGGCCACATAGCGCACGTTCGGATCCATCATCTGGAAGAACGGGTTGATCCCCTCGGCGTCGGCCAGTTCGGGGTTGTTCTGGTTGCGCAGCATCCACGCGCCCTGGCCGAAGTAGTTGAGCACCAGCGCCACCTTGATGAACGGCCAGGTGAAGTAGATGTTGCCGCGGCCCACGTGGCCCATATCCGAGTACAGCGCCTCGGCGCCGGTGGTCGAAAGGAACACGGTGCCCATCAGCGCCAGACCGGTGGCGTTATTCGGACTGAACAGGAACTTGATGCCGTAGTACGGGTTGAGTGCGGCGAGCACGGACCAGTCGTTGCCGATGGCTACCACGCCGACGATCGCCAGGAACGCGAACCAGACCATCACCACCGAGCCGAAGACCTTGCCGATCGATTCGGTGCCGCGCGACTGCACGGCGAACAGGATCACGATGATCACCGCGGTGATCATCATCGTCAGATCCTTGTTCTCGGTGAACAGATGCTCCAACGCCGGCAGCGTCTTCAGGCCTTCGACGGCGGACGAGATCGACACGGCCGGCGTCAGCACCGAGTCCGCCAGGAAGGCCGCGCCGCCGAGCATGGCCGGTATGACGAGCCATGCGCCGTATTTGCGAATCAACGAGTACAGAGCAAAGATGATTCTGCAGAAACGGACATCCAAACATCCCAATTCACATCACACATGACCGATTCTCCAGAATCGGACACACAGAACACATTTTTCGGAACTCAGACGTCCGATTCGGCAGAATCGGACACATGTGCACAAGTCGAATGATGAGCACGACTATCGACGGGCGTTCGCCGGTTGTGGACGCCGCTGAAATCGATGCGATCCACACCGGGCACACGCATGAAGACGCACAGTATCAACGCGTGGTATCGCCTGGCACCAGTGTCATGGGAATAAGCACGTTCGGCTCGAACGGCTTGGGGATGTTCTTGCGTGAAGCGTTAGCCGCGGCCACTTCCTCATTGGCAATCGCCTGCACGATATGGTCGGCCGCCGACTGTGCGATCGCCGAGAAATCCTGCGCGACCGCGGTCAGCTTCATGCCGGCCAAATCAGTCAAATACGTACCATCGTAGGCAACGATCTGCAGCTCGTCAGGAATGGAAATTCCACGGCCCAACGCTTCGCGCACGCAGAACGATGCACCAATATCGGAACTGACCACGGTATCGACGCCGTCGGTCGTCACCTTGTCGAGCGCATTGCTGACCGCACGATGATAGCCGGCAAAATCCATCACTTCGCCAGCTTCAACATACTCGTATTTCACGCCTGCGGAGGTCAATTCCTGTTCCAACGTGAGGTAGTAGCGCACCGTCGGGAACGTGGTCTTTCCCAAATCGAACGGTCCTTCCTCGACTTCTCCGCGCGCAGCCAAATCGAAGAATTGATCTCGCGGACCGCCAATCATCACCACATGTTTGGCACCATTGCGGATCAGCATCTGCGCAATCAATCGCCCACCCTGCTCGTGGTCGGATCCGATTGACGAAATACCGTCTCCAAGCACACGGTCGAACGCGACGATCGGGCGATGAATCGACGTCCAATAATCGCCGGGATGCGAAGTGTGCGCACACATGACGATGCCGTCCATCATGTGCCGACGCAACATGTCGACATACTGGATTTCGCCATCCGCCTCATCTGCGGTAGAGCACAGCATAGTGCGTAATCCTTGCGCGGCGAGTGCATGCTGCAGATGTGCGGTAAACGTCGCAAAGAACGGGTGGCGGATGGTAGGCACGATGACGCCGACCAGATTCGTGCAATCATGATACAGATTGCGGGCAAGCTCGTTCGGCACATAATTGAGGGCTTGCATGGCTTTGCGCACACGTTCGCGCATGTCATCAGACACGTACCCGTTGCCGTTCACCACCAGCGAGACGGTGCTCAGAGACACCCCGGCCTTCTTCGCCACATCGCGCATGCCGACCATGATCGCACCTTCCCCGTCATCACTGTTCTATCGTTGTATGCTCACGTGCTTACCACGAAATATTACATTCATTTACATTCTCTCGAACCTGTTCGACAGTCCGGCAACGAAATACAGCTTCTTAGTGTCGACTCCCGCGGAGGCGAAGGCCTTCAGCAGCGGCTTGGTCTGGTCGAATGCAATCACCAGCGTTGCATCCGGACTGGCGGCCTTGATGGCGGTTGCGCTCAGATTTCTTTCACGTTACTCAGCGACCGTCCGTGTAACGTGAAAATTACGCCGGATTGGCAAGCAGCGCAATGCCGAAACCGGCGGCCACACAAATGAGAGGCACCGCGACGGTTGCTATTCCATAGCCCAGAGCCAGCGTAAAACGACGCTGGCGAATCAATGAAACCACTTCGTTGAGCGCCGTGGAGAATGTTGAGAAACCACCGAGAAATCCGACAACGAACATCATGACCGTGTCCATATCCACCGATTGCGAATAGTAGGACATCATGGCGATGCCCGCGCATAGCGAGGCGACGCCGTTGATGACGAGCGTGGATAGCGGGAAGTTGCGATTCGTTCTTCGATTCTCGCGGTTCCAGCCTTGTTGAATTGACACGTCGAGCACGTAACGGGCCATGGCTCCCAGACCGCCGAACAGACAGATCATCCACATCATCAGCGCACCTCCCCGGTAGTCGGGTCGGCGACAAGCGAAATCTCCGCAGTGATCGGTTTGGGCTCGAAGCTGGGTGGAAGCGGGTTGGCCGGCTGCTGGATTGGCTGCGACTGCTGCTGGGGCTGCTGGATTGGTTGCGACTGCTGAATCGGCTCGGGCAGCTGCCCCAAGTCTGAAGTATCCGGCTCGCGCAACAACGGCTGCGATGACTGTGTCAGCTGAGGAACGACCAGCGGAGGAATCTGCGGAACGCGGCCTGTCTGCATAGGCTGGCTGGCGGTCGGCGGCACGGTTGGTGTTTCGACTCGCGGAACCTGTCCCGTCTGTGCAATCTGCTGGGCCGTCTGCGCGGCTTCCATTGCGGCCTGCGCGGCAGAACGCGCCACGTCGGCCACTTTCACATGGCGTACGCCCTGCGTGTCCGATTCGGCAGAATCGGACACGGAAACAGCTGAAAACGCACCCCGAACCCGCTTTCGAGTACTCCGTGACAGCAGTGCCTGCATCAGAACCACGCCGGCGGCGGCAGTGAGCAAACCGCCTGCAAAATTTCCCGCAAGATAGCCAAGCGCACTGGCGATATGCCGCTCGTGCAGACCTTCCATCGTTTCCAGCATCACGCCGGACATCGTCGAAAGCCCGCCGAGCAAGCCGAGCCCAACGCCACGGCTGACAACCTGCCGCACCCGGCGACGCAGCCACGAAGCGGTCGCCATGAATTCGGTCAGCATCGCGAACAGGAAGCAGGCGACCATATTCGACACAAACGTGCCCACAACGAATGGCGTCCCGCTGACCGACGGCAGGAGCATATCCAACGCATGCCGACAGCCGACTCCAACAAATCCACCGACGAACACCACAACATACATCAGTCCGTCGGCGAGCGGATTGAACCGCGCCTGCATACGTTTCATCGGCGCCAGGGGAATCGTAGGCGGATCCATGGTGTTAGCGGCGGGCGCGGTTGCACCAGCATGCATCACCTCAACAGTGTCGATTGCCTGCGTGATGGGATGTGAGTCCTCACCCGCAGTCACCACGTCTCCCGGCGATTGTTCTTGCGATTCCATTGCGCTCCCCCTGTACTGGCCTTCCGCGGACAGCGTTGTTCCGCCCATAGGCCGTGCAACAACGAGCTGGGCCGCGGTTGCCGCCTTCCTAACGCATATGAGTTTACACGGAGCGCCAACGTATGCACCCTGGATGTCCGATTCCGCAGATTCGTACATCCAGAGTCCAGCCGAATTCAGCCAGGCTCAGTCAAGCCGGGCATCACACAGCCGCCGCATCGCAGGTCGCACCTCGCGCTCCTCCTCGCCACTGAACAGCACCACCAGATAGTCGCCGGCACGCAGCCGTGTATCGCCGCGCGGCACGATCTCGCTTTCGCCGCGACGCAGGCCGATGATCAGGCACCCAGACGGCCAACGCACGTCACACACCCGCTTGCCGTCCGCAATCGCTCCCATTTCCAATGGCAGTTCCATAATGCCGCTGCCCACATGGCTTGCGATCGCCATCTGCATGCCTTGCGCGCGCACGTACCGCTCCAGCAACTCCCCATAAATCGGTTTGGTGCGCAGCAAATCGGACACCAACAGCGCGATGAAAGCGACGGCCGCGACCGGCAGCATGTGCGTCAACGTTCCAGACATCTCCACAGCCAACAGAATCGACGTGATCGGCGTTTTCACGGACGCGGCGAGCGTGCCCGTCATCACGCACACCGCAAACACCGCCACTGCGTCGGATGGCAGATCACCGAATCGATGCAACACTTCACCGCAGATGCCGCCGGCCAACGAACCGACCGCAAGAATCGGCATGAAAATACCGCCAGGCGCGCCTGAGCCGAAACTCGTGGATGTGAACAGCATCTTCGCCACGAACAGCAGACACAGCATTCCCAAGCCGACGCGCGCATGTTCGGCGGTATCAATCAGATTCGAGCCGCCGCCGAGCACATCGGGCAACCAGATGCCGACAGGCAACGCGATCGCAATCGCAATCATCGGGCGGCTCCATGCCGGCAGTTTGCCGTACAGCGTCTGGAAGCCAAGCAACGAGCGGTTCATCAGCGAACCAACCAAACCGGCCACCAATCCCAACGGAATCAGCCACACATACTCTTCCAACGACAGCTGACCGATATCACCGAAATCCAAAACCGGACGCAGACCGAAACAGTATTTTGAGACGAAATCGGCGGTCAGCGATGCGGCGGTGGCGCCCATCAGAATCGCAGGGGAAAAACTCCGATGCACCCCTTCCAAAGCGAACATCATGCCGGACAGCGGCGCGCTGAACACGGCGGACAAGCCGGCCGCGGCACCGGCGGTGACCAGATAATGCTCCTGCATGTCCTCACGGCGGCGGCCGCGCAAACGGTGGGATACACACTGCGCGCCCGACGCACCAATCTGAATGGACGGCCCCTCACGGCCGAGCGACAGACCAAACAACGCGCCCAACAGTCCACCGACGAAACGGACTGGCAGAATCGTCTGCCAACGCATCTTCAAGCCGCATATCACCACGCCGTTGGTCTGCGGGATGCCGCTGCCACCAGCCATCGGCTCCTTGCCGACCATCCACGCGATTGCTAGCGCGGCCGCCACCGCGGCAACCGCCCACGGCGCAATCAGCCACGGGGTCTCGCGAATCCGCGCATATATCCAACGGGACGCATCCGTGCCGTATTCGATGCCGAGACGGTATACGACAACCAGCAATCCTGAAACCAGACCAATGACTATGCCGGCCGCCGCCATCTTCCACTTCAAGTGGTCGAATCGCGGAATCAGCCGGCGGATATCATGTGCCGCGTCGTTACCAGTCAAGCCGGGAAATTCGTTGCAGACGGTCAGTCGACCAGCGAATTGATCTGGATGACATGATCGCGCTGCGGACCGGTGCCGATCGCGGAGATACGGCAGCCGCTCAGCTCTTCCAAACGCTTGACGTAGGCCTGGCAGGTGGCGGGCAGCTCGTCGAAGGAGTGGCAGTCGGAGATGTCTTCGTCCCAGCCGGGCATGGTCTCGTAAATCGGCTTGGCGGCGGCGAAAGCGGCCTGATCGGTCGGCATATCGTCGTGACGTTCGCCGTCCACGTCGTAGGCCACGCAGATCGGAATCTCCTTCAGGCCGGTGAGCACGTCGAGCTTGGTGAGCACGATGTCGGTCAGGCCGTTGACCTGGGAGGCGTAACGGTTGACGACCGCATCGAACCAACCACAGCGACGCGGGCGGCCGGTGGTCACGCCGAACTCGTGGCCCTGCTGACGCAGCCATTCGCCGGACTCGTCCAGCAGTTCGGTGGGGAATGGGCCTTCGCCCACGCGGGTGACGTAGGCCTTGGAGACGCCGATTACGCGGGTGATCTTGGTGGGGCCCACGCCGGTGCCGGTGCAGGCGCCGCCGGCGGTCGGGTTGGAAGAGGTGACGAACGGGTAGGTGCCGTGGTCCACGTCAAGCATGGTGGCCTGAGCGCCTTCAAACAGTACGGTCTTGCCTTCGTCAAGCGCCTTGTTGAGAATCAGGCCGGTGTTGGCCACGTACGGCTTGAGGCGTTCGCCGAGCTTCAGCAGCTCCTCGGTGGTCTGGTCCACGTCGATCGGACGACGGTTGTAGAGCTTGACCAGCATCTGGTTCTTCTGGTGCAGGCTGGCCTCCACCTTGTCGTGCAGATGGTCGGCGTTGAACAGGTCATGCACGCGGATGCCGACACGGTTGATCTTGTCCGCGTAGGCCGGGCCGATGCCACGGCCGGTGGTGCCGATCTTGTGCTTGCCAAGGAAGCGTTCGGTCACCTTGTCGAGTGTGCGGTGGTAGGGCGCGATGATGTGTGCGGCCTCGCTCACCTTGAGGTGGGAGCAATCGATGCCGCGGGATTCCAGGCCGTCAATCTCCTCGAAGAGCACTTCCGGGTCCACGACCACGCCGTTGCCGATCACCGGGGTCAGGTTCGGGTTGATAATACCGGAAGGCAGCAGGTGCAGGGCGTACGACTCATCGCCGACCACCACGCTATGGCCCGCGTTGTTGCCGCCGTTGAAGCGCGCGACGTAATCGACCTTGGTGCCGATCAAATCGGTAGCCTTGCCTTTACCCTCGTCGCCCCACTGAGCACCAATAAGAACAATTCCAGGCATGATGCACCTCCGCATTCGCACGATTCCGCCGGAAACAGACTACCGTACACCCTCTACCCTGCGAAGTTTCGTCTCACGCAGGGCGAGGCTGGAGGTGCGACAACCCGGAATGGGTGACGAATTTCTACTCGTACGAGGCGATGCTGTGACCAATCGCACAGCGCACAGGTTGAAGAACGGAGCCTAGAGGGCATGCCTCGCGCGATAATGAAGCCATGACGATCGCAACACCGGAACGCTATGCCGAAATGCTCGAGGCCGCCCGCCGAGGCGGTTACGCCTATCCAGCCATCAACGTAACCAGCTCACAGACACTGAATGCTGCGTTGAAGGGCTTCGCAGACGCCGAGTCCGACGGCATCATCCAGATTTCCGTGGGAGGCGCGGCCTACGTCTCCGGCAGGGGGGTCAATGATCGCGTTACCGGCTCGCTGGCGCTGGCGGCTTTCGCACATGAAGTGGCTGCGAAATACCCGAACATCACCATCGCTCTGCACACCGATCACTGCGCCAAGCAGTATCTGGATGAGTGGGTGCGTCCTCTGCTCGCGCATGAGGCCGATCAGGTGGCACGAGGCCAGGAGCCTACATTCCAGTCGCATATGTGGGATGGCTCCACCGTGCCGCTCAAGGAAAATCTGGACATCGCCGAGGAACTGCTCGACAAGTCGCAGAAGGCGCACACCGTGCTCGAAATCGAAATCGGCGCGGTCGGCGGTGAGGAAGACGGTCACTCCGCCGAAATCAATGAAAAGCTGTATTCCACTCCGGAAGATGGCCTCGAAGTCGCCCGCCGACTGGGTTTGGGCGAACGTGGCCGGTACATGGCCGCTTTCACATTCGGCAATGTGCATGGTGCCTACAAGCCCGGCGTGGTCAAGCTGCGTCCGTCGCTACTCGGCGACATTCAGGCGCGTGTGGCGCGCGCGGTGGCCGAAGGCGAGTTGCCTAGCGCGGCCGGCATAGTCGATTTCCCCAACGGCAAGCCGTTTGAGCTGGTGTTCCACGGCGGCTCCGGTTCACGCCCGGAAGAAATCGCCGAAGCTGTAAGCTACGGCGTGATCAAGATGAACATCGACACCGATACCCAGTACGCCTTCACCCGTCCAATCGCCGACCACGTGTTCGAGAACTACGACAAGGTGCTGAAGATCGACGGCGAAGTGGGCGAGAAGAAGTTCTACGATCCGCGTTCTTGGGGCCGTAAGGCTGAGGATTCCATGTCCGCCCGCGTGGTCGAGGCTTGCCGGCAGCTGGGTTCCGCGGGCAAAGCGCTCAAATAGCGCGTAGTTTTGCGATCGTGCGCGACACTTTCCCGGAAATAATGAAAATCATTGAAAATCAATGGAGCGGACAACGGGAGTCGAACCCGCCTCTAAAGCTTGGGAAGCTTTCATTCTACCGATGAACTATGTCCGCATGCCTTACGGCTGCTGCACCTCACGTGACGAGCATGCTCAGCCAAACGAGGCACGAATAGTTATCCTAGCACGTCACCTGCCGACGCGCGTGGAGTAGGTGGGCGGAGCGATCGGCGTGCCGTTCATTTCGTTGGCCATCTGCATGAGACGCGCTATGCGCTCATCGGTCGGCGGGTGCGTGGAGAACAAGCGCGAGAAACCGACCGCGGAGAACGGGTTGGCGATCATCATTGCGGAGACGGACTGGGTGCCGGCGGTTTTGCGCATCGGCACGGTCTGTGCGCCGTAGGAAATCTTGTTCAGCGCGGAAGCCAGGGCCTCGGGATCGCCGGTGAGCAAGCTGCCGTCTTCATCGGCGTCGTATTCGCGGGTGCGGGAGATGGCCATCTGGATCAAAGACGCGGCAATCGGCGCGAGAATCACGCTCAGCAATGCGCCGATCAGGCCGAGGCCACCGGAACTATCGCGGTCGTCTCGCGAGCCGCCACCGAAATACATCAGCGAATAGCCAAGGTAGGAGATGACAGTGGCCATGGCAGAGGCGATGGCGGAAGTCAGGATGTCGTGGTTGTACACGTGCATAAGTTCGTGGCCCAGCACACCACGCAGTTCACGGGCGTTGAGAATCTGCAGGATGCCTTGGGTGCAGCAGACAGCCGCGTGCCGTTCGTTGCGTCCGGTGGCGAAGGCGTTCGGGCTCATGGTGGGGGCGATGTAGATGCGCGGCATCGGCTTGCCGGCCTTGGCGCTCAGTTCACGCACGATCTGGTAGATTTCCGGGGCTTCCTGTTCGCTGACTTCCCGCGCACCCATGGAGGCGATGGCGAGTTTGTCGGAGAACCAGTAGGTGCCGAACGTGGTAATCAGGCCGATGACGATATAGATGCTCAGGGTTTGCCGACTGCCGCCCGTGGCCCACCAAATCAGCATGATGATGGCCCACATCAGGGCAAACAGCAGCGTTGTCTTCAGGCCGTTGAAATGGCCGTGCACCCGTACTTTGGCATCCATAATGCACACACTAAAATCGCATGCTGAATGATTGCTGGATATGCGCCGCGAGAAATGTCCCATATTCGCCCGGCCCGTCCGGCCCCGAGCCCGGCCGCGTCCGCACGGGGCGCGGCTGGGTGGACGAATGCCGGACGAATGCCGGACGAATGCCGGACGAATGCCGGACGGGCGTGGGCGGGCCGTCAGGCGTGGGCGAGCTCGCGCATCTGGTCGGGCTCGATGACCTTCTTGTGCTCGCGGCCTTCCTTGGCACCCTCGGCGCGCTCGAAGGCGTCGACCTTCTTCCAGCCGGCGAAGTCGATCGGGCGAATGCCGCGCTCGGCCAGCAGTCGGTCGATGGATTCGGGGTCGCGGTCGGCTGCCACACGGCCACCTTCAGCGGCCTTGGCCAGATCCTCGAGCATGTTGGTCACGATGGCGAGCGCATCGGACTTGGTGGAGCCGATCAGGCCCACCGGGCCGCGCTTGGCCCAACCGGTGGCGTACAGGCGGTCGCGCACTTTGCCGCCGTCGGCCTCGGTGGTGATGCGGCCGTCGCCGTTGGCGTTGGCCAGGTGGGCGCCGTGCTCGTCGTAGGTGATACCGGGAGCTTCGGCGGGCTTGTAGCCGATGGCGTGGTAGACGGCCTCGACCGGGTAGTCGGTGAACTCGCCGGTGCGGTGCATCTTGCCGTCGGCACCGGTTTCGGTGCGCTCCACGCGGATGGCCTTGACCTTGCCGTCCTCGCCGAGGATCTCGGTGGGGGCGGAGTTGAAGTGCACGTAGTACTTGCGGTCGGCCGGGTTGCCTTCGAAGTCGACGTCGCCGTCATCTTCCATGTCTTCGGCCATCTCGCGGACGGCGAACAGCTCCTCGACCATCTGGCGGGTGAGCTTGTCCTTGCCGGCCACCTCGATGGTCTCGTCGTCCAGATCGAAGTCGTCCTCGTTGATGATGAGCTGCACGCCGGGCAGCTTCTCCATCTCGCGCAGTTCCTGCACGCTGAACTTGGCCTGGGCCACGCCACGGCGGATGAACAGGTGGAGCACCTTGGCCTTGTTCTGGCCGATGCCCTCGTACACGTTGTCCGGAATGTCGGTCTTGGCCTTGAGGTCGTCGGCGTTGCGCATGAGTTCGCGGGCCACGTCCATGGCCACGTTGCCGCCGCCGATCACGGCGACGTTCTCGGCCGTAAGCGGCCATTCGCGGGCACCGGTGGGGTAACCGTCGTACCATTCGACGAACTTGGCGGCGCCGTACACGCCTTCAAGGTCGGCGCCGGGCAGGTTCAGCGGCTTGTCCTTGACCGCGCCGGTGGCGAACAGCACGGCGTCGTAACGGGCCAGCAGGTCGTCAAGAGTCACGTCCTTGCCGAATTCCACGTCGCAGTAGAGGTGGATGTTCGGGTTATCGAGCGTCTTCTCAAGCGCGGAGGCGATGAACTTGATGGACGGGTGGTCCGGGGCCACACCGTAACGCACCAGGCCGAAGGGCACGGGCAGCTTCTCGAACAGGTCGATGCGCGCTTCGGTGCCGAGGCCGAGCTCTTCGCCCAGCTTCTTGAGCTGGCGCAGGAAGATATCGGATGAGTAGACGCCGGCCGGACCAGCGCCGATTACAGCAATGCGGAGTTCAGTATTCACAGATTCAGTCACGCGCTCTAGCCTAACGCAAAGCCTTCCGTTGCAACAGAGGGCGAGTGGTGGGAATTCTGTGTATTAGGCCATAGTTTGTGCGTTTGGGAAACCTACGAGCACTGCTAATGTCAGATTATGGGTTTCCCTATTGGTCAAGTTATTGCCGTTCTCATTCCAAGAAGCATGCAAGGCGGATCAGGCCCTTACTCCGGATACGTTTATGCTGCAAGGCGGTTATCCACGCATTTATGACACGAGAATGCCGCTCAATCTGTTCTTCTCGAACTACATCGACACTTATATCGAACGTGATGTTTCCGAATATCTTGATGTACGCAATTTGGCTGAATTCCGCCGATTCTTGACTCTTTGCGCACTCAGTTCCGGAGCACTCATAAACTACACCAACATCGCCAATGAACTTGGTGTAAGTCCGCGAACCGTAAAGGCATGGATGTCGATTCTGGAATCAAGTTACATCGCATTCCATCTCATGCCGTTCTACACGAACGCACGCAAACAGGTGGTCAAAACGCCGAAACTCTATTTTTATGACACTGGCTTGCTGTGTCATCTCTTGGGCATTCGGACGGTCGAAGCACTGGTTGCGCATCCCAAGTTCGGCGATATATTTGAAAACCTCATCATTGCGGAAACCATGAAACAGCATTTGAACGCCAATCAGGAGCCACAATTATTCTTCTACCGCGATGCCAGCAAGGTCGAGGTGGATTTGTTGGATTTCACCGATCCTAACAACCGTATGCTCATAGAAATCAAATCCGGACAAACCTATCATGACCGGTTCGCCCGCCATCTCACTTTAATTGGCAATGTTCTCGGTATACCGTGTGAGCAACAGTACGTAACCAGTCGGGTTGAGCATAGTTATGTCTCACAAGGAATCCGCGTCACCTCCACCCCTCGATTGGCTAGAAGGCCGACGGTAAAGAGCCGCCGCAGAGCAGTAGGAATTCTGTGCAATCAGTGAATCCCTTGAGGCATTAAAGACGTCACCTCCAACGGCTCTTTACGACCTCGATTGCATTCATTAGGTCATTTCTTCGTCCATTAGGTCGGAGGGTGCTGAAGCCATCCCTTGGAACGGCGGGGTTTCAAGGGCCGCTCCGACCAAGGACCGACCTAATAAACGTCAAATCGACCTAATGAATAACTCCGATGCTATTGCTGCTTTCGTGGGTGGGATTTCCGTTTCCGCCACGTCACCAACCGTATCGCCCCGATTATGTTTCGATGCGGTGGACTCGACATACGACCATCCCGGTCAGTCAACTGACCTACAAAAACAGCAGAAGCCTCATATTCTTAATCAGTCCCGATCAATTAGGGCAGTGAGGGCCCAGAGGATGCTCACCACGTCGATGGCCTCCTGGAGGAAGGCACCGACGACGACCGGGATAAGGTTGAACGCGGCGGCAATCATGCCGATGGTGGCAAGCACAAGGCCCGCGATTACGGCTTGAAGCATCACGCGCTTGGTGCGGCGTGCAATGGCGATGGCGCGCGGCACGGCGGCGATATTGTCATTCATAATGACCACCTGAGCGCTTTCGGAAGCGGCGGTGGACGTGCCATCGGTCATGGCCACGCCGATATCGGCAACAGCGAGCACCGGGGCATCATTCACACCGTCACCAACCATCATCGTGACGGTTTTGCCGGCTCCTGTAGCGGCCCTGACTGCGGCTACCTTATCCTCCGGGAACAGTTCGGCGTGAACCTCGTCAATGCCGACTTCGCTGGCAATGATATTGGCGGAAGCCCGCTTGTCACCGGTAAGCATGGCGAGCTCGGTGACGCCCAACTCATGCAGTTTGGCGAGCACTGCCTTGGCGTTGGCACGCGGCACATCGCGCAGCACAATGCGCGCGATCAGCCGGCCGTCAACGGACACGTAGGACGCCATCTCATCCGGCTGCAGCAGGCCAAAGCGAGTGCGCAGGTCATCTTTTTGCTGAGCTCCCCCTCTTAGGGGGAGCTGGCCGCTTCGCGGGCTGAGGGGGGCAGCCTCGCCGACCGCCAGGAATCCATCCTCCCCAGCAGCCGCGAAAGACAGCCGGCCAACGCGCACCGCGTGTCCGTTCACCTCGCCGGAAACGCCCTTGCCGGCGTCTTCATTGATGTTCTTGACGACCGGATACTCCCGGCCATGGCCAGGCCAGCTGGCCTCCGGCTCTGGGCACAGGCGCTGGCCATCCTCGAACCGCTGGCGCAGTCGGGCCAGCGCCTCCGCGCCGGCCTTGGCAATGCCTTTGGACAGGATGTGCACCGAGTAGCTTTCCACCGCGCCGGCCATCATCAGCACATGGTCTTCGTTGAGACGGGTTGCAGCGCCGGGCAACATCTCGACGCGCACCACCTGCGGCTGCTTGACGGTGAGCGTACCGGTTTTGTCGAAGAACACCTGCGTGACGCGGCCAAGGTTTTCCAGCACGTCCTGTGCTTTGATAAGCACGCCGGCTGCGGCGAGGCGTCCGGTTCCGGCGATGTATGCCACCGGTGCGGCGATGAGCAGCGGGCAGGGCGTGGCCAGCACCAGCACCTGGGCGAATCGCGTCGGTACCCCGGACACCGCCCATGCGACGCCGGCAATCACCAACGAAAGCACGGTAAAGGGCACGGCCAAGCGGTCAGCGGTTTTTACCACGGCCGGGCGCGACTCCTGCGCGGAGGCCACGAGCTCGAGGATGCGCTGGTACTGCGAATCGGCGGCCACCTGGGTGGCACGCATGGTCAATGCAGTCGAGCCGTTCACCGCCCCGGACATCACACGGGCGCCGGCGAACACTTCACGCGGCACCGGCTCACCGTTGATATTGCTCAGGTCGAGCGTGGCCGTGCCGGACAGCAGCTCGCCGTCAACCGGCACAGTTTCGCCCGGCAACACCATGAGTACGTCGCCCAGCTGCACCTGCTCGACCGGCACCGTGTCGAAGCGGTGCGCGGCGGCGGCAGCCGATGCCGAGCCCACGCGCCGGAAGCCATCGGACGAATCGCCCTTATCGGCAGCAAACCCACGCCCCACGCCAGGCAGGTTGACGACGTGCGCGGTTTGCGGCGCGGCCTCCATCAGCGCGGTCAGGCTGCGCTCGGCCTTGGCTTGAGCGTATTCCTCAATGGCCTCGCCGGACGTGATCATCAGCGTCACCGCCCAACTTGCCCAGTATTCGGCGACGGCCACGGTGGAGAGGATCGCGACCACGGCCAGCACATCGACTCCAACCTGCCCATGACGCAAATCGTCAATCATGCCGCGCACAGTGTCAATCACGATAATCAGCACCAATGCGATAACCAGCCACTGGCCGAAGCCCGGATTGCCAAGTACCGGAATCGCCATCGCATTGCCCCACGGACGCCAATCGCCCAGTAAAGCCAGCGGAATTGCGGCGATGACGACGACCGGAAGCATCGGCACAAGCTTGCAGATGTCGAGAATTTTGGTGAAGAATCTGATGAGTCTGCTCATCATTGCTCCTTACGCTCGTATACGGAGTCGATTGCGGTACGGCAAGCGTGGCCCGCGCAATCGGCGCTACGGTCACGCCTTGTTAACCCACCGGCGGCTTTGCCTGGGGCTTCGCTTTGCTCGGCTCCCGCGCGACCTTCCGATACACGGCGTAAAGAAATGTATTCAGTTTTGTATTGAATTATGCGCTGTGTTCGGGACGTCGCCCGAACTCAGTGCTTGGCCTACCCTATCAACGAGCGTTGCGCGACATGCCGGATATCGAAACTACGTTGGCGGCATGGGCGCGGGGCACAATCGCGCATACGAAAGGCCCGTGGCAGGAGTTTGCTCACTGCCACGGGCCTTTGCTTGTCTGGCACGGTGTTCAGCGGTTACCGCTCAACACCGTGTGACGTTGTTGGGTCGGCTTTACCACAGGCCGAACGGGTCGGAGAAGCCGCCGCCGTCACCGGTGCCGCCATCGCTGTTGCCATTGCCGTTACCGTAACCGTTCTGGCCATTGCCGTTCTGGTTGTTCTGGTTATTCTGGCTGTTGCCGTTGGAATCTGAGCTGGACGAACCGTTCACCGACGACTCCTCCTGATCGAGCGTCACGTCCACATCCATGGTCTTGCCGTCGCGCACGATGGTCAGCGTCACCTTGTCTCCCAAAGCCGCGGCACGAACGTAACCAAGCAGCGAGTAGTTGTTGTTCACGGCGTTGCCGTTGAAGGCCACGATGGTGTCGCCCTCCTTGAGGCCGGCCTTGTCGGCCGGGCCGCCGGAGACGACCGCGCTGCCGGTGGCGCTGGACTTGGTGATGGTCGCGCCGCCGCGGGTCACGCCGTCGGCTTCAACCGTGTCGGACTTGATGACCACGCCGAGGGCAACGTGCTTGACCTTGCCGTCCTTGATGATTTCGTCGGCCACACGCTTGACGAGGTTGGACGGGATGGCGAAGCCGATGCCGATGGAGCCGGCGGAGTCGGAGGAGGTGGCGGTGGAGGCGATCGAGGAGTTGATGCCGATCACCTGGCCGGCCGCGTTGAAGGTCGGGCCGCCGGAGTTGCCGGGGTTGATGGCCGCGTCGATCTGGACGGCGTTGGTGACGATCTCGTTGTTGTTGTCGTCGGTCACGGTCACCGGGCGGTTCAGGGCGGAGACGATACCGGTGGTGGCGGTGTCGTCGTAGCCGAGCGGGTTGCCGATGGCCATCACGTTCTCGCCGACGGCGAGCTTGTCGGAATCGGCGAATTCCACGGCCTTGAGGTCGCTCGGCGGGTTGTCGAGCTTGATGACCGCAAGATCGGTGGTGGCGTCAGTGCCGACGAGCGTGGCGGAATACATGTTGCCGTTGGCAAGCGTCACCTGAATCTGCTGGGCACCGGAGATCACGTGGTTGTTGGTGATGATGTGGCCTTCGGTGTCGATGATGGCGCCGGAGCCCTTGGCGGTGCCGTTGCTCAACGCGGTCTGGATGGAGACCACGGAGCCGGAGACATCGCTGGCGACAGTCTGCCAGTCGGGGGCTTCGCCGCTCTTGGCGGTGGCGGACCCGGAGCCGGACTTATTCGAGCTGACGTTGGACAGCGAATTGCTGGTCGGCAAGGTGATCAGGCCGCTGGTGAGGGCGCCGTAACCGAGGCCCAGGCAGAGGGCCGCAGCCAGAACGGCGGCGACCACGGCGATGAGGATGTTGCTCGCCGTCTTGGACATGCCCTGCTTGGCGGGGCCGGGCTGACCGGGCTGGCCCGGCTGGGTCGGACCTTGACCGTTCGGCGTACCGGTACCGGGAGTGCCGAAACCGAACAGACCGCCCTGCTGGGGCTGCTGGCCATTCCGGCCATTCTGACCGGACTGGCTGGCAAACGGGTTGCCGTTGTTCTGCTGCGGCTGCGTGGGCGGATTGAACGGATTGCCGTTGCCCTGCGGCTGCGGGTTATTGGTGTAGTAGGGATTGCGGTTGCCCTGCTGGCCCTGTGGGGTTTGCTGTGCAGGCTGACCGAACGGGAATTGCTGCGTGGGCTGGGCATTGCTGCCGGCCTGGCCGCCCTGCTGGCCCTGTGCCTGAGTCGGGGTCGGACCATAAGCGCCATATTCCGGGGCCGGACGATACAGCGGAGTTGTGGCCGAGGTCTGGCCTGCGGCCGGCGCTGCCGGAGAAGCCGGCGAGGAGGAGACCACCGTGCTCTCGCCCTTGGCGGAGGCGTAGTCCGGGATGGGCTCGGTAGCGGCTTGCGTAGGCTGCTGATCGGCAGCGAGGGCGGCCGAGGAAACCGGGGCTTGCTGCTCGCTGGAATCGCTGGCGTTGCCGGCATCAACCGAGTCGCCACCCACAAACGGGTTCTTCGGCTCGGCGTTGCCGGTATCGGCAGTACTATTGGGGTTTTCGTTATTCCGCGGGGTCTGGTCGACGCCCTGCGGGTTAAATTCGTCAGCCATTGCTGCTCCTTTTCCTAAATTCCTATCACGTCTGTTCGGCGGCTATTCGGGCACTTGCCCATTGCCACTTCTCGTGTGCTACCTCAGTAGTAAAGGCAGTCAATCTGGAGGTTTTCTGAACGTTGATTGAAAGTCTATGCGTAATCATCGCAGAGTCTTATGGGCATCTCGGCTTCGAGGGGCTGATTTCCTGTTTCGGGAACATCTACTTGCACTTCAAGGGGCTGTTCGCGCGGTCAATTCCGGGTATCAAGGGCCCTCATTTAACGCCATTCCGCCATTTTTGCAGCCGGCCTACTTGACCGGGAGCCCCTTGAAGCGGAAGTAGACGTTCGGGAGCGGCGAAATCCGCCCCTCGAAACCGAGTTCTTCACAATTTCCGGCCCTTTTCTGGCCCTTCTGCCTAAAGTGAACATATGACGACCAGCCTTCTTGAACATCCGTTGGGCGCACAGCCCGGCCAGCCCGGCGACCGCAGCGCCTTCCACTTCGAGACAATCACCCGCCTGCCATCCACGGCCAGCGGACTTGGGCGCGACGGTGCTCGATACGGTCGCACCGGCATCATTCACACGCCCCACGGCGATATTCGCACGCCTGCCTTCGTGCCGGTGGGCACGCAAGCCGCGATGAAGGCCGTGTTGCCCGAGCAGATGAAGGATCTAGGCGCACAATGCCTGCTGGCCAACGCTTTCCACCTATTCGAGCGTCCCGGCGAGGACGTGCTGGACGCGGCCGGCGGCCTGGCGCGTTTCATGAACTGGGATGGGCCCACGTTCACCGATTCCGGCGGTTTCCAGGTCATGTCGCTGGGCGTCGGCTTCAAGAAGACGCTGGCGATGGACGTGACCGGCATGAAGTCGGACGACATCATCGCCAAGGGCAAGGAACGCATGGCCTGGGTGGACGAGGACGGCGTGACATTCAAGTCGCCTCTGAATGGTGACGCACATCGTTTCTCCGCTGAGATTTCGATGGGCATCCAGCACAAAATCGGCGCAGACATCATGTTCGCGTTCGACGAACTCACCACGCTGATGAACACCCGCTCCTACCAGGAGGACTCGGTGGAGCGCACCTTCCGCTGGGCCCGCCGATGCGTGGACGAGCACCAGCGGCTGACGGCTGATCGAGTCGGGAAGCCGTATCAGGCGTTGTATGGCGTGGTGCAGGGCGCGAATTACGAGGATCTGCGCCGACGTGCGGCCTCGCAAATCGCCTCTCTGGACTTCGACGGCGTGGGCATCGGCGGCGCGATCGAGAAGCGCATCATCGGCGACACCTGCGCATGGATCTGCGACGCGATGCCGGAAAACCGCCCACGCCACGTGCTGGGTATCGCCTCTGTGGACGACATTTTCGCTTGCGTGGAGAACGGCGGCGACACCTTCGACTGCGTGGCCCCCGCACGCTGCGCCCGAAACGGCGCGATTTACACGCGCGCCGGCCGGTACAACATCAAGCGTGCCCAGCATAAGTTCGATTTCGGGCCGCTGGAGGAGGGATGCGACTGCTACACATGCCAGCATTATTCGCGCGCGTACGTCGACCACCTGCTGCGCGCCCGCGAGTTCAACGGGTTCACGTTGGCCACGATCCACAACGAGCATTTCTTCGTGAAGCTGCTAGACGACATCCGCGCCTCGATCGACGGCGGATACTTTGATGAGTTCCGCGACGAAGCGCTGGCCCACTTCTACGGCAACGGCGAGCGCCGGCCAGGGTTGTGAGTTTTTCTCCTTCGTTGCGGCTTGTGCTGCTACGAAGTGACTGAGGGGAGTGTCGCCACCGTCAAAGATCACGGCACCCGCAGAAGACCCACGAGCGATATATCCCTGCCGCCCATGCGACACGCCGAAGATTGCATGATTACCCAGCCGGGTGTAAGTTAGTCGATTGTCTGCGAGTGTGGCGGAATGGTAGACGCGCTGTCTTCAGGTGGCAGTGAGTGTATGCTCGTGGGGGTTCAACTCCCCCCACTCGCACCAGCAACTAAAGGGCTGGAGCCGGAAGGTTCCAGCCCTTTTGCTTTGTCCGGGCAAGCGCCGTTTTTCAAGTTGCGATGGCCTTGAGGGGGGCTTAGGACTTGAGACTTATGGCCCAACTTTCGTGGCGGAAAATGTCCCGGTACCTGCATCAATCGTTTGACGTTCAAGCCAGGCCAGAATCCGCTGTCCCGGTTCGCGATTTCGGGCGATCTTTGCAAACCGGGACAATTTTTGTTGCCCCGGTATAAATGTCAATCGATTTATGCGAAAACCGGGACAACGTGCCAATTCCAGAATCGGCCTTATTCCGCCGATTCCGTCTGCCAGACGATATGAGTTGAGGAAACCGGAGTGTCCCGGTTCACGAAAACAAGCCGAAATCGCCGACCGGGACAGCGGATTCTGCCCCGGTCGACAGGTCAAACGATTGACATATGAACCGGGACAAATACAGATCAGAGAGAAGCCCATGAAGTAGATTTAACTTTCCTCAACTTTCCGTCCGCCATAAACTAGCATTACATAGCATCATGAACCGAGACGAAATCAACGAAGCATTTGGAGTCACCGACGACCAGCTCGACCGAATGGCCGAGCCGTACGAATCCGACAATTGGCAGGGCGGTGTCGGGAGCATCATTCGCAGCAATCCGAAATCAGGAACCAGCACAAGTCGGACCCCAGCAGACACGCATAATACGAGTTCACAGACTTAGCGATGCATTCCGCAACCGTACCACCGAATACCACACCACGGAAGAACTGTAAGCATTACGAAATCAACCTTGATTATTGCGCGGGCCTATACTAGGTTACGGCAGCGTAAGTTAGTGGCCGGGAGAGCGTCGCCGGCCATAGCGAGGTGATCGGTATGAGCGTTTCCATCAACACGCCATCTGGACGAACCATGGCTTCCGCCGCAACAGTTGTGTCTTCCACAACCGCGAGTCAAAATCCAGCGCAAGCACCAGCCCCACCGCACTGGATCGCGCATCAGCTCAGTACAGGGGCCGCGCAATCGCGCTATCGCCAAGCCAAGGCGCGTTGAAGGCGATCAAGCGCCAGATCGTCCCCGTTGATGCATTCGGCAATCGCAAGCCGCGACTGCGCGGATGGCTGCACGTCGTGCTGTGCGGCATCGATTATTCGAACATCTTCCTCATCATCGCCGGCGCGGTATGCTTTGCGCTACGCAAGCCGAACCCCGTCCCCGGCTGGTTCGAGTTTCACGAGGTGTTTCACTTGGGCACGGTCATCGGGTATGCCTGCCACGTCGTGGCGATTTATCTGATTGTCTGCGCGCTGTAGGTTCGCTCGCCCAGCACCGAGGCGGGCCTTCATACGTTACGAGATAGGTCCTTGACCAGCCAGCCGTGACGACCGCCTTCATAGACCTCGTCAGTGAGCCGGTAGCCGCGCTGTTCGTAGAACTTGTAGTGGTCGTTTTCCGAGTGCACGGCAGCCATGGTTCCGCCGGCTTGCGCGATGCGGCGTTCGGCGTCGGACAGCAGCCGCGAGCCGATGTGCCTGCCTTGCGCTTCGGTCAGCACCGCGAGCCGCGCGATGACGTATCGCCCGGGCTGGTCGGGATGGTCGGGGTCCGCATAGAACCGGCAAGTCGCCACGGGGCGATTCTGGTCGGGCTGGCCGGACTGAATAGACGAGGCCGATTGCGCGGACAGGCCGGGGCGATTGGGCGCATCGTTCGAATCGAACGCCAGCAGATGCACGGACACGGCATCCCATTCATCGAATTCCGGCCGCCAGTCGCGTTCGCGGATGAACACCTGCTCGCGTATGGCGCGGGCCGCGTCGGGCAGCCGGTCGTATGCTTCGATTCGTATGGTCATGAGCGCCAGTGTAATGCGTCACGATAACCGACAGAGTGCGGCTTGATGGACGAGTTCTGGCCCAGGTTTGGCCTGTGCCCGATAGGCTCAGGCCGTACGCGCGATCTGCACGGCGGTGCCGGACGCGGTGACCATCAGCATACCGTTGTCGGCACCGAGCACTTCATAGTCGATGTCCACGCCGACCACGGCGTGCGCGCCCATCGCCTCCGCGCGCTGCTGCATCTCGGCGATGGCCTCGTTGCGGGCGCGCATCAGCTCCTCCTCATAGCCCTGGCTGCGGCCGCCGAACATGTTGCGCAGGCCCGCGCCAAGATCCTTGAACATGTTCACACCGGACACCACTTCGCCGAAGACGATGCCCTGGTAGTTGGTGATGGTGTATCCGTCGACGGACGGGGTGGTGGTGACGAGAATCATGGCGAGGCTCCTTTGGCTTGTCTGCGTAGATGAATCACTGCCGAGAGTCGGATCGCTCCCGAATCTCACCTCGGAAACGGATCGCTTCTCTTGGCTACCACAATAGTCGAGAGCGCCTTCCCCAACATCTTCAATCCACGCGATTGCGTAATCAAATGCGTGTTTCGCCTCCAAAAAATGCTGATAGACATTGGGCCGCAAAAGGCCAGCCTCAACGGGCGCAAGCCGCTCACCAAACTGAATCGCAGACCCAAATGACTCGTCATGAGCAAACGGCTGGACCACCCAAATTCCGCTGCGATAATCAACCATCACCGAAAGCCCAGGCTGCTCCGTCGATACGACCATCATCGAACCGGACACGTTCTCGACATTGATATTCGGGTGCCCGTACAACGCGTAACTCAAACCATCATCGGCAACACCCTGCTCTTGCCAATTGGCGCCTAAGCACTCCAACATCTCGCTGGGCGAGTACGCACAATCTTCCGCATAATCAATCGGCTGAGCATCCGTATAACAGCATTCACCGCCGTCACCTTCCGCAATGCTGCGCTCCACAAGATAGGCCATCACATCCGGCATCTCCCAATAATCAATGGACAGCTTATCAATACAGCCGTTTTTCCAAGCCATATAATGCGTTTGCTCGTCGCCAAGAATCTCTTCAAACGCCTCGGCTGAGATAAACGTCGACCCGTCCAACTGATAGCACTCGTCCAAAGGATAGATTTCTCGGTTCGCGTATTGTTCCTGAGCCTTGGACACAAGCTTGTCATCCAATGCGCTCATCTGCTGATCAACTTCATCCTGTGAGGGAATGAAAGGGGCGAAGTCCAGCCCTGCTTCGCCACAGCCTCTCTGCCGTTCACGCCTGTACATCACGTCCGCACACGTATCGGTCTGCCGTTCATTCACCATTGATCAGCCTTTCTTTTCGTTCCACAAATGCCCTAGAACACTGCGATTCCAGTAGTTCCGATTGAATCAGGATCGTTCTTGCGAAACTGTCGAGGATCGTGGATCGCTTGTGGATCTTGAAGCGTTGTATCCTGGTTGTTCATGGATCCGGAACGCAAAATCATTAACGTCGTGGGAGCCGCAATCGTCACCAACGGCACCGTACTATGTGCACAACGCGGTCCGGGGAAGTCGTTGGCCGGATACTGGGAATTCCCCGGCGGCAAAATCGAACCTCATGAAACAGCGCGGCAGGCTTTACACCGCGAAATCGAAGAAGAGCTGTTATGCGAAGTTGAAGTCGCGGAAGAAGTGTGCACCAGCGAATACGCCTACGACTTTGGGACCGTACGGCTCACTACATTCGTCTGTCACCTCATCGCCGGCACACCGCATCTCACCGAGCATACTGATATCCGATGGCTGAATCCTGCCGATATGCCGACATTGAACTGGGCTCCGGTAGATCGCGAAGCAGTCGCGATTATCGCCAGCAAACAGCTGACGCTCCGATGAATGCGCCATAGCGCAGCCATGCAGTCATGCAGTCATCAACAAACAATTCGAATCGCAAGGGAACAAGACAACATGTCTATCAATCTGGCCAGCACCTCAAGCTCTCCGGCCAACACGCAACATAGTGATCCTGGCCCGACACCCTCAATCCTCGAAGATGTCATCTCAGGTCTGATCGAGCCGCGCTCAGATGCTCCCGGCGAATATAAGCCGACCCTCATCGCAAATCGCCCCGGTGGATTGACCATGCGCGAGGAAATCGGCAATTCCTTGGCTACTAGCGATTCCTTCGACATTTCTGTCGCATTCGTCTCGGCTGAGGCCGTGCTCAGCTTATTTGAAGACTTCAGAAGTCACCATGAAACAGCGACCCGAGCGGGCACACTGATTACCTCAACGAAAAATCATTTCAACGATCCCAGGGCATTCTGGGAGCTGCTGCATCTTCAGAACACCACTGGTGTTGACGTTCGCGTGTGGGAAGGCTCCCGCAATGCCTCAGTGGCCGCAATGGCTCAAGGACAGCCATTCCATCCAAAGGGATATATCTTTTCTCGCCGCATGAAAGACGGTACGCCCTATTACGACCTGTACGTTGGCAGTTCCAATCTCACTGGAGCCGCATTGACCACGCAACGCGAATGGAATCTCAAAGTCTCATCGCTGGCGGATGGAGAGCTGGTCGGGCAGTTCCAGGATGAAATCGACTCACAGGTGGCCGATTCCGTTCCGCTGACCGAAGAGTGGATCAAACAGTATGAGGAAGATTTCAAGAAATACGCCCCACCGCGTCATGAGATTCTGCAGTCGTTTGAGGGGCATGACATTCAGCCAAACGCCATGCAACAGGAGGCGTTGGCGAATCTCAAGAAACTTCGTGAACAAGGCGAGCACCGCGCAATTATCGTGTCGGCCACCGGCACCGGAAAGACGTACCTTTCCGCATTCGACGTACGCGAATGCCAGCCGAAGCGCATGCTGTACATCGCCCAACAGCAGATGATTCTTCAAACCGCAATGAACTCTTACCAAAAGGTGCTCGGCTGTGATGAATCCGAATTGGGATTGTATTCAGGCACCAGCAAGCAACAGGACCGCCGCTACGTATTCGCCACGGTACAGACGATGCGGCAGCCGGAGGTTTTGGCGCAATTCAAATCCGATGAATTCGACTACGTTCTGGTTGACGAAGTTCATCACGCTGGAGCCGAAGGATATCAGCGCGTCATCAATCATTTCAAAGATGCCGACTTCATGCTCGGCATGACCGCCACGCCAGAGCGCACCGACGGCATCAACATCTTCGAGCTATTCGGGCATAACATCGCGTACGAAATTCGCTTGCAAAAGGCGTTGGACGAGAACATGCTCTGTCCATTCCACTACTACGGCGTTGCGGAATACCTTGGCTCCGACGACGATCCGAATGGAATCGCCCATCGTCTCGATGTCTCCAAGGGTCTTGATGCGAAGGACTCGAAACAGCTCAAGTACGAGATCGAGCAGCTTGCCACCGAAAAGCGAGTCCGCTACATCATTGACAAGTTGCAGGAATATGGGCAGTTCAACATTCCGGTCACCGGACTCGTGTTCTGCAGCCGACAGGAGGAAGCCCATAAGCTGTCCCAGCTGTTTAACCAGCAGTGGAATCAACAAGATGAACGCCCCTATCGCACCGCTGCCGTTACCAGCACGGACGATGACGGCAGGCCCGTGTCCCAAGCGCAGCGAGACGAATACGTCCGCAAGCTCACTGAAGGCGAACTCGACTATCTCTTCACTGTCGATATGTTCAATGAGGGAGTCGATATTCCCGCCGTCAACCAAATCGTCATGTTGCGCAGCACCGAATCCAGCATTATCTTCACGCAGCAGCTCGGGCGCGGACTGCGCAAATTCCCTCACAAAGAAAGCGTTGTGGTTATCGATTTCATCGGCAATTACAACAACAACTATCTGATTCCGGTGGCGTTATACGGCAACACTGGCGACCGCGACAGGGCTCGCAAGAACCTGCAGCGAAAGTCAATCGGCCTGTCGTCCATCAGTTTCGACCCGATCGCCAAGGAGCGCATCCTTAAGTCTTTGGACACCGCCGACTGGTCCGACATGAAAAAGCTGTCCGAACAGTATCGCCAAGTCCGTTACGAGCTGGGCCGCATCCCCATGCTTACGGACATCTATAACTACGACCCCTCACTGCCGTATACCATCGCATCGAAGCGCAGCAACTATCTTGATTTCGTGCGTTCCCGTGAAAAAAGCCTGGGCAAAGGCAAACATCATGAAGCGACATTTGAGGATCAGTTGGAGCCGGTGACCGACGTTGAAGACGCGATACTCAAGATGGCAGCGGAGCTGCTGCTGCCCGGATTGCGACCGCACGAATTGGTCATTCTTGCTCAGCTATGCCATTTCGTCAGCGAACGGCTCGACGACGACGTACCTCAGCATTGGAGTGCGGGCTCGTCAATCGGCCGCAGCGAACTGCTCGATGCGATTCGTACTGAATTCCCGCTGGCCGATGGTTCAGACGCGCAATTCGACTCTGCGATCAGCGTGCTCGATTATTCATATTTCACCGGCCCGAACTGCAATCGTTTTGGCAACCAGCCATTGGTCGAAACCTTGAACAGCACCGGCACAGGAAGCGACACCGCATATCGGTTGAGCAGCAGATTCGCCGACATACTTGCCACGAACCGAACGTTCCGCATCTTCTTCGCGGACACTTTGCGCACCGGTATGGCCAATTGCCGAGATATGTTCCGCGAGGCCGCCGCCAGGCAACAGGTCTTCGACCACATGTTCTTGTACGAGCGCAAATATTCCATGGCTGATGTCATGCGCCTGTGCGGATGGAAGAAGGAAAACACTCCGCAAAACGTGGGTGGTTACCTGCTCGACAAGGAAACCAACACCATGCCCATCTTCGTGAAATACGCGGCCAGCCAATACGAGGATGAATTCCTGAGCACACAGGAAATGAAATACTTCAGCAAGAACGGACGCACTCCGCAGTCTCCGGAATTCCGATGGGCGCTTAGCGGCATTGGCCCGAATTGGGACCACACACATTTCGTCCCGCTATTCGTCATGCGCAAGGCGGAAGAGGCCGATGGCAAGTACTACTACGTTGGCCACGTCGCTGCGTTTGAGAATCCTCAGCTCACCACCAAGCCTGACGCAACCGGACAGGGCAGTGTGAAGGTCACCCTGTCGGTCCTGCGTTTGGCCCGGCCAATCGATCCAGAGCTCTATCGGCATTTAGCCGGCTGACCATCAGCTCCTCAACCGTACGGCGGCGGCCATTCCGCCGTCGCCGTAGGTGGGGTGGGCCATGAAGGCTTGACTGGCGGTGGCGTCGCCGCGCATCGACTCGTCGTAGCCGCCACAGCGCTCCCACGCGGCACGGCGAATTATGACGTGGCCGGGCAGCAATTATGCGACACGAACGTGGCGGCGATGCCACGGTTACGCGCGGCGCATCATGCGATGCTCGCCGGCGACCGTGTGCTCATCCTCACGCTTGGCGGGCTTGCGAGCGCCCGCAATATTCTCCATGCTCATGCCTGCTCATCCCCATCCACAACCGAAATCCAGTCGCCGTATCCTTCCTCGGCCATGCGCGAGCGCGGCACGAAGCGCAGGGCGGCGGAATTCATGCAGTAGCGCAGGCCGCCGCGGTCGGCCGGGCCGTCGGTGAACACGTGGCCCAAGTGAATCTGTGTGTCCGACGTGCGCACTTCGATGCGGTCGCGGCCCGGAATGCGGTGGTCCTCATGCTCGGTCAGCAAGTCACCGGCAATCGGGCGAGAGAACGCGGGCCAGCCGCAGCCGGAATCGAACTTGTCTCGCGACGAGAACAGCGGCTCGCCGCTGACGATGTCCACGTAAATGCCGGGCTCAAACTCCTCGTCATACTCGTTGACGAACGGGCGCTCGGTAGCGGCGTTCTGTGTGACCGCGAACTGCTCAAGCGTCAGATCCCAGATGCGTTCCACGTACTTCTGACGGCGTTTTACGTTCGCGATTGCGGCGATCGGCACATGGCAGTAGCCGCCGGGATTGTTCACCAGATAGTCCTGATGATGTGCCTCGGCCGGGTAGAAGTTGCGCAGCGGTTCGACCAGTACGGCCGGGCGCTGCGGCTGGCGGTCGACCAGCTGCTCCAAGGCCGCCACATACACGGCGCGCTGCGTCTCGTCCGTGTAGAACATGCCAGTGCGGTACTGCCGGCCGCGGTCTTCGCCCTGCTGGTCCACGGAGAACGGGTCAATGACCTCCAGGAACAGTAATGTCAGCGTCCGCAGGCTGACCTGTGCCGGGTTAAACTCGACTTTCACGGTTTCGGCCGCATCCGTGCCGCCCGCGCATACCTGCTCGTAGGTCGGCGATTCGACGGTGGATTGCGCGTAGCCGACCGTGGTGTCCGTGACGCCGTCGACGTTCTGGAAGTAGCGCTCCAGTCCCCAGAAGCAGCCGCCGGCGAAGTATGCGGTTTGCGTATTTCCGTCATTGTGTTCGTTACGTTCGCTCATGCGCCCCACGTTACTACGTCGAGGCGGCTCGCGATGCAGTCAACGACACCTCTGCACCGGCAAAACCGCTTTCGAGGGGCTGATTCGGCCTTCGCAGGAGGTCTACTCCCGTTTCAAGGGGCTGGTCGGCAGCTAGACCGCATGTAAAAGCCCATCCGCGTCAACGCCATTCCGCCGATTTTGGAGCGTGAATACTCGGCCATCAGCCCCTCGAAGCGGGAGTAGACCTCCCGGAGAGGCCAAATCAGCCCCTCGAAACGGAGATAGCGCCTTCTGCGCCCTTCTCGCTGGGCTTTCGCCGCTCAAAGAGGTACATTCGGGCTTCTGCAGAATGCTTTCTCCGTTCAAAGAGGTACTGAATACGGGAAACCCCGAGTACAAACGCCGTCATTGCAACGCTCATACTCGGGATTTCAGAGTTTAGGTATCTCTTTGAAGGCAGTTAGCTGTCCGCAAGAGGCCAAATGTACCTCCTGAAAGCAGATAGCCCCATCTTGGGCTCGAATCGGTCAGTCTCCGTGTCCGTACGTGAACGAACAGGCAAACGGCCTAGAGCCTCAACCGCGAGCACAATTGTCAGGGTCCGCCCCGCACCCTACGACCGCAGCGTACTGAGCATGCCGGCCACTTCGGCGGGCGTCACGCTGGGCACGTAGGCGCGCACCACCGCGAGCCCGATCTGCGGCAACGCCGCCGGGTCCGGGTAGCACACGTAGACCGGCGCTTCGGCGGGCTGGAACTTGCGCTTGAAGTTGAACAGCGAGTGGAAGCCGTAGGCGGGTTCCATCCAGTCGGCCACGATCTGCAGCGCGTGTTGGAGCACCTGCGTGCCTTCGCCGGCCGCCACCCCACCTTCCCGGGCATTGTCTCGCTCGGGGTTCATGCCGGCCAAGGGTGCCGCGGACAGGCTCATGAACTCCACGGCATGCTCAGGATCCGCAAGCCCCTCGTCGCGCAGGCGCTCGGCCATGCGCGCGATCAGGAACTCCATAATGCCGTTGGGACTGTCGGTGCGATGGCGCATGAAGTCCAGCGTCCAGCCGACGATGCGCCCGTCGCGCCAGGTGGGCAGCCAGCTGGTGACGCCCAGCACGCGACCGTTCGCGTCAATGGCGTACAACAGCCGCACACGCGGGTCGCGCAGTTCTTCGACGCCGCCGAGGGTGAACTTCATTTCCGGCAGCGCCTTGAGCTGCGCCCACTCCTCGGAAATGTCCTCAATCTGTTCGCGCACGTCGAGCGACGCCTCCAGGAATGTGGACTGCACGTCGGTCACGCCGTCACGCTTGGCCTTGTTGATGGCGGTGCGCACGTCCTGCCATTTCTTGCCGGTCGTCTTCCATCCGCGCGGGTCCACGACCATTTCGCTGCCGACCTCGATGGAGTTCCAGCCGGCCACCAGCAGTGCATCACGCTGTTCGCGATGCACACTGTAGAACACCGGCGACCACGACCGTTCCACGCAATACTGCGTGAATCCGGTCAGATCGTCCATCCACTCCGCCGGATCGCCAAATGGCCCAGTGCAGGTCAACGCAATACCGTTGAGTACACGGTATGCCACGGCCGATTTGCCCGTGGGCGACAGCCAATAGTCGTTGCCTTCCCACGTGGTCATGAAGCTCATCGATTCGCCGCCGGTCTCAACCAGCCGTTCGGCACGGGCCTGCGCCCGTTCATTCGACTCACTGACGTCGCTCATCCATCGCATCACCACGGCCAGCACCACGATCCAGAACACTAGGCCAACGCCCTGATACACCACGGACGCCAATGGCGTACGCGGCACGAACGACAGCTTCATATGGCTCAGGAAGCCGATGGGCAGGAAGCGCCCCGGCAGTTCGGCCAACAGCGACGAGGCCGTGGCGCGCGGCGAGAAGGCGTCCGGCTGGGCAATGCCGTACATCAGGTACACGGCGGCGCACGCCAGCAGAACCAGCACGATGGCACCGACGCCGCCGATCAGCCGGCGCCAGCCGACGCGAATCGGGAAGTGCTTCATTGCCGCAGCCAAGGCGATGGCGAAGATCAGCGGCGGCAAGGTGTTCGTCACGCAGGCGGTGATTGCGCCGTGCTGCAGCAGGGAGGTCATGCCATCCGGCGCAAAGCTCAGCGGCACGACCAGGTAATAGGCGATGGCAACGCCCGCCGTGAACAGGTTGATGGCCACGGCGCAGGTGGCCGCGAACCGACGTCCGCGATACAGGCCCCACGCCAGCACCAGAGTCACGGCGGTGGGCAGCAGCGAGCGCAGTACCGCGCCGGGCATCGAGGCGCGCATCAGGTCGAATTGCAGGAAGCAGCCGCTGTGCGTGGCGCCGGCCAGGCAGCGCGCGAGCGTGCCGTCGTCGACGGAGACCGGACTCATGAGCAGGCCGACTGTGCTGAGCGGCCCCGCGTGATTATGCGAGGTGATGGCGATGACCGGCCCCAGCGCCAGCACCACGGCGATGGCCGCGAACATGCGCCGCGCCTCGAAGGAGGTGCTGCGCAGCCAGTGCCATCCGGTTTCGGCGTGCGCGGGCGACCCGGCCATCACGCGGCCGACCGCGTGTCCGATCAGCGCGGCGGCGAGAATGCAGTAATCGCCAGGATTGCCGCTGTAAAGCAGCGCGACCAGAATCGCCACGTAGCCGATCAGCCGAATACGCCGCCGCAACAGATGGCTGCAGAACGCGCTGGCCGCCATAAGCGCGCCGACCGGCAACACCAGCGGGCTCAGGGCGAACTGCATGCGGGAGACGAATTGGGAGTCCTGGAACAGCCATCCGGCCGCCGCACACAAGATCAGGCCCACGATCACGCCGCCGAGCGCGCAGGCGAGCGCGGTGCCGACGGTACGTGCGCGGCCAAGCCACGGCTCGGCGATTGACAGCATGACGAGCCACAGCGCGGCATCAAGAATGAGCTGGATGACGCCGCGCGCCAAGAACAGCGTGCAGAAGAGTTTGCCGAAATCGAATTCGGCCATGCTGGTGTCGAGCCGCAGCGGGAACGCGAATCCGGCCATCGCGACCACCAGCCACACCACCAAGTTCAGCACCACCAGCGCCACCGTGGCAGTGATGGCCAGTCGATGACCGTCCGCCCACTGTCGCACGTCGCCGGCCAGTTCGCGCCAGCTTTCCGCCGCATGACTGTTGTGCTTACGCGATTCTTCGCTCATTGCAACACCTCCACTTGTGGGTACTCCTTCAACGATTTCGTCATCTCGCCCAAGCCGGTCCGTTCGCCGAACCAGTCGAGACCGGGCCGCCAGACCGCCTGCACCGCGTGCCAGTCGTGGCCGGTGCCGGGCACGATCAGCTCGGTGACCTCCATGCCGGCTTTGCGCGCGGCGTCGGCGATCGTGCGCATGTTGCTAATCGATTCCTTGTCCCGTTCGCCAGCACCGGTGAACAGCGCCTGCTCAGATGTGCCGCTGGAGGCGATGGCGTTGACCGGCACCTGTTCGTCGTACGCCTTGCGGTCGCCGGCGAAATACTCCTGGACCATCTTGGCGACGCTGCCATTGGTCGGCTTGAGTTCGCCGTCCACCGGCAGCATCGCGCCGTAGATGTCGGGGTGGCGCGGGACGAGCTGCGTGGTGCAGGTGCCGCCTTGCGAGAACCCGCCCATCGCCCACATGCGGGCCGATTTGGCCACGGGCAGCATCTTCTTGGCCCAGTTCACCACGTCTGTGGTGAGGTAGGTTTCGGCGTTGCCTTGCGTGGTGTCGGCGCACAGGCTGTTGTGCGTGGCCTCGCCGTTCTGGTCGGGCACGAGCACGATCGGCGCGAGCCCGTCATGTTTGGCGGCGTACGCATTCATCGTGGCGGCGATGTTGCCGGCGTCGATGAGGCGACTGGGGCTACCGGGCTGCCCGGCCAACAGCTCCATCACTGGCAAGGCCGGCGGACGGTCGGACAGCGCGGCGGGCGGCAGGTAGATCATCGCCTTGCGGGCCGTGAAGTTGGATTTGGCGTTCGGAATGTCGACGGTGAGCACCTTGCCTTGGCTGGGCATGGACGGCAGGCTGCCCTTCCGCGCCTTGCTACGCCAGTCGCTGACGCTCATCGCGGCCTTGTGTACCTCGATTGAGCCGAGCGAGGCGTACGGCGTGTAGCCGACGAGGGTGCCGATGGTCTGGTATTCGCCGTAAATCGAGTCCACGCCGAGCGCGGTGGACAGCAGCACCAGCGGCACCAGCACGATGGCCAGCACACGGCGGGCTCCGCGCATGGTCACGGCTACGGCGATCACGAAGCCGACGCCGGCGATGCCGCCCGCGATGGTGAAGATCACCGGCCAGCCCAGCGATACGCCAAACACCATAAACACGTCGGACACCAGCCATGCAACCAGCATTCCAGCCGCGCCGGCGAGCACGGCGGCAATCAGCGAGACAATCAGCGGGTGCAGGCGGCCGCGCTTATTGCTCTTGCTCAGCGCCAGTCCAATAACCAGTATGATTGCCGCGATCGCGGTCAGTCCGAACACGGTCCACGGCACGATTCCGCGGACCAGAGACAATTCCATGAACGTTTTCCAAACGGAGTTCTTCATCCTTCACCCCCCGCGCTCCAGGCTCCTCGCCTTGTAAGCTCACGCAACACTAGCGCGCGATTCATAGAGCGTCACCCAATTTCACAAAAATTGTCGCGAGTTCTCATGGTTTCCCCAGACTCCGTTCAGCACCTGTTCACATCCGGTCTGGACGTCCGCAGCTCAAGGCCAGTGTCAGCGCTGGATTAGCGGCGCGCAGGCTTGTCCCAGCTTCAGCCGGAAGCAGGGAATATGCTGGTGGATATGACTCACGCAAACGAACAACGTCCAGCAGCGACCGGCAATGCCGCCGATAACGTGTCTGACGCCCCTACTGGCCCCGCGACGAGCGCGGCGGCAAGGCCCACGACCGTCACGGCTGATGGCACAACAGCCACAAACGCCGCGGCCAGTTCAACAGCAAAACCCGCAGCCAGCACCTCTTGGGCCAGGGAAACCAACCCACGTCGAGCACTGTTGACGATTATCGTCACGGTGGTGGTTGTGGTGGCCATCGTACTGGGGCTCGGATTCTTCGTGAACTGGGGATTGGCGGCCCTTTTGGTGATCATTATGATTCCGGGGGCGATTTCGCTGGCCGTTCTCGCCAAGCACCCTGAATCCACCGGCGGGCGCAGCATGTTCGGCATCTCCGATCCGAATACGCTGCTTGACCCGATTCGCCGCCCGTCCGAGCGTCGCGGCGAGTAAGTTGCTGCTGCCCATCGGGCGGTAATTTATCCATGGGGCGGTAAAAGGCCCATGGGGCGGTTTGAAGAAATTGTGAAACGGCAGAATAAAGCCATTTTGGGATACCGCCCCATGAGGGTTTTACCGCCCCATGGGATTATTACCGCCCCATGAGCAAAGCCACCCCCCTATTTGCGCGCACTGACCAAGTAATTGAGCACCGATCCGGCGGCCACCAGCAGCGCGCCACACCAAAACGGCAGCGACAGCGCCAAACCCAGCAACACCGCACTGGCCCCGGTGGACAGCACCGGCGTGGCATAGGACGCAATAGCCAGCCGCTCCATAGACCCATGCAGAATGCCATAGCCCCAGCAGGCATAACCACCACCAATCGCCGCCGCGGCAATCAACACAAACAGCCATGCGACCAGACTCGGCGGCTCGGCCGGCCACCCCTGCCCGGACGCAAAGTGGATAATCCACAACGCCACGGCCACGCAGGGGAAGAACAATGAAGTGCCGTCCACCCCATGACTCATGGCTGGCGTGAACACCGCGTACACCGACCAAGCGAGCGCGCCCACGAACGCCAGCGCATAGGGCAAAGGGTCGGCGGCGATATGCTGCACGGCCGCATGCCAGTCGAGCCCGGAATTACCGCCGACCGCCAGCACCACGCCGGCAGTGGCCACGATCGCGCCCGGCAGCACCTTGACGACCGCGTGCTTGCGATGGGATACGCCCGCCGACAGCAGCACCATCATCGTGGGCCACAGATAGTTGACCAGGCTCACTTCCACCGAGGATGCGTCGGTAGAGGCCAGCCCCAGCGAGAGGGATATCGACGATTCGTAAAATACGAACAACAGGCCGCCGATAATCAGGTATTTCTTGGGGAACTCGCGAATCGGGGCCGGGCGCCGGAACATCAGCAGCAGGATGCCGCCGACCGTGTAAATCAGGGCCGAGCCAAGCGTGGCGCCGAAGTTTTCGGAGACGATGCGCACGGTGCCGGCCATGAAGCTCCACAGCAGGATTGCCATCAGGCCGATGGTCGTGGCGCGCGCGGATACGACGTGGCCGCCGGAACGGCTTGCCGCCGAGGCCGGCGTGCCGCTTGCGTTCTGTGCGCCGTTCGCCATATGTCCGCCTCTCTTGCCTCGTTTCGAAGGCATTCTACTCATCGGATGTGTACAGCTGCAGAACGGCACACGACCGGCGCGCGAACAGGGTGGGGTTCGGTGATTGAAACAGCAAAATGCCGGGTAGGGTAAATCCCTACTCGGCATTTGCATTGGCTATGTTTCCCGCCGTCTGTCAGGTTAGTCGGCGTTGAAAGCGTAGGGCAGACGGCGTGGGAAGCATGGTTTGGTTACGATTTATCTCTCCCCCACCCGCTTCGCGGGAGCCCCCTCGTCAGAGGGGGCGAAGCTACTCGAAGCGGGACTTCGGGACGAATCAAGTATCGTCAGCCCTCAATCGCGATTTGGTGCTTGGACTCGACTTGCGGCTGGGCCTGCATCTTCGGAACCTGGATGCACAGCGTGCCGTTCCGGTAGCTGGCGTGGATGTCGGACTCCTTCACGTCCTCGCCAACGTAGAAGCTACGCGAGCAGGAGCCCATGTAGCGTTCGCGACGCAGCCACTTGCCCGAATCGGACGCGCAAGCGCACTTGCTGTCGGAAGCCTCGTCCTCAGCGGCCGGAGCCTTGTCCTCATGCTCGCTGCAACGCGAGGCGGACACGGTCAGATAGCCGTTGTTGAGCTCAAGGTTGATATCTTCCTTCTTAAAGCCAGGCATATCGATGTCGACGTCGTAACCCTTGTCGGTCTCGCGCACATCGGTGGTCATCATGTTGGCGGGCATTACGGCACTCATCGTGTTGTCCGTGTTGCGCCAACCCTCAAAGAACGGATCATCGAACAGATCCGAGAACATCGTGTCATTCATCAAAGCCGGAAACATTGCCATAATCGGTACTCCTTGATTAGGAGAGAATCGGCTTGGCTGCCGGCCGCCAACCCGTATCGCGGGGCTAGCAGCGGTTATCGTGGCCGGTTCCGGAACCCTCCCGGGCTCTCAACCTTTAACCTTCACTTCACCCAATTCCCGAGCGCGGCAATCATTCCGGGATTATGCCCACAGAGAAATTGCGGCGGGAATGGTTGCCGGTAAAGCCGGCCGAGCCGAGCGCCGTGACCACCCTCAGCCAGTCTTACGGCTGCCAGCTCCCGCCAGCGGGAGCATATATACGCACACCAGTAGGCGTTACTCATATACCTCTGCCAACGGGAGCATGGTTGCACGTTCCCGCAAACTCCGCCAACGGGAGCATGCTGGCGCGCGAACGGCTCACATCTGCTGGGCGTTTTCGAGCAAGGCGTTTTTGAGGTCGGACTCGATTTGGCGCATCTTGACCTGGGCGGCCTCGCGGTTGGCCTTGCCTTCCTTCTGGATCTGCACGGTCTCCTTCAGGGTGGCGACGAGTTCGGCGTTGATCTTCTCCAGCGTGTCGATTTCCACCACGGAACGCTGGTTGGCCTTTTCCGCGTCCACTGCACCCTTGTGCAGGGCGGCCGCGTTACGCGCCAGCAGCTTGTTGGTCACTTCGTCGGCCTTGTTCTGCAGGTCGAGAGCCTTGCGCTGGTTGGACAGGCCCAGCGCGATCACCATCTGACTCTTCCACACCGGAATCGTGGTGGAGATGGTGGTGTCGATCTTGTCCACGATGGTCTGGTCCGCGTTCTGGATGATTTTGATCTGCGGCGCGGTCTGCAAGGTAACCACGCTGATGCGGTCGAGGTCGTCGAGTCGCTTGGCAAAACGGTCGAGCTTGGACTTGAAGTTCTTCAGCACTTGCGCCTGCATGGCGTCGCCACTGGCGGCGGCCTCGGCCTCCAGCGCTGGCAGCTGGTTGGCGTTGAAGTCGGCGAGCGCCTTCTTGCCGGCCAGTACGGTCATTTTCAGCTCGCGGTATTGCTGGGCGTTCTGCGTGTACATCGTGTCGTACATGGAGATGTCGGCCACGAGTTTGGCTTGCGCGGATTGGAGGGTGGTGATGAGGTGTTGCATGGCATCGTTGTTGGGCAGTTCGGATACGGCCGGGATCTGGTCGAGCGTGCCGGCCACGCCGAATCGGCTGATCGAATCGGTGCCGGCGAAGTTGGCCGCGCGGAAGCCATGGCGCTCCCACGCCAGCTTCTGCACCGCCGGTGTTTTCAACAGGTTCAGCAGTGTGCCGCCTTTTCTCGTCCAAGGCCATCAGCGTGTGGGTGCTCCACACGGTCGGCGTCGGGTAGACGATGACCACGTCGTCCTTGATCTGCTTGAACGCATCCGGCTGGTTCACGGCCAAATCAAGCACATGTGGTACGCGCCAGAATCGTCCTTGGTCACAAGTCCGCCGTTCACGAGCCCGTCCGCCACGGCCTTGTGCGTGTATAGCACAATCGGTGAGTTGAAGACGATGTCGCTTTGGGGGGCCTTGACGCCTTTCGCATTGCCGTATTCGACGGCCGCGCGCGAGGAGGGGAACAGGTAACCCATGCCTTTCCGGTCCGTATCCATCATGGCCGGCGATCCGGCCTTGCGATAGTCGATGGCAATGCCTTGCTTGGCGGCGAGCGCCTTGAACTTGGCGTCATCGAACAGGCCGATTTTCTCGCCGCCCAGGTAGCCGGTGATGCTCACCTGTTCGGTCGGTTCGGCCGGTGCTGGTTGCGATTGCCGCCACACCAGCGTGCCGCAGACCACGCCCACTACCGCAAGCAGGGCGATCAGTCCGATGATTTTTGATTTGGAGAGTTTCATTGTGCGTCCGTTTTCTGGTCCGACTGGTGAGCCGGGCCGCCAGATGGAGTCTGACTGGGTGCATGCCGTCCTTCATCAGCAGCCGAGGAAGGCACAGGCGAAGGTGCGACGTCGTCGTATCCATCCATGCGGGCCAACCGTTGGATGGCGTCGGAGTCGGCCGTAATGCCCAACGTCTTGGCGCTTACCGCCCGGCTGAGTTCGCCGGCGGCGGTCTGTTCGAGCACTTGCAGCGCCTCGATGGTTTCGATTCGTGCCGTGGCTATCTGATCGCGTGCGCCGGAACTTTCCACGTCCACGTAGGAGCGCAACAGTTTCTCGGTCTGCTCGCCGTACACGGTGATGTAGTGGCGCAACGTCGGGTAGGCGGAGGTGTCTCGGGTCACGTATTGCACTCAATCTTTGGTAGCGGCGATGAAGTCGTTGGCTTCGGCTTTGACGGCTGGGTCACGTACTTGCTTGGTGAGCATGGCGATCGAGTTGAGTCGAGCGTTCGCCGCGTCGATCGTATCGGCGGTCTTCTGACCGTTGGGCAAGGCGGAAACCAGCATTTTGCCGATGCGTCGCTCCGGCTCGGTGAGCGTGGAGGCGGCGATATACCCAAGTGCGGCCAGTACCACGGCCACGATCAGGCCGGGCACTCCGCCGCCGACCAGTCCGAAACCGAGCCCGGCGAGCAGCAGTCCGACAACGAATCCACAGATTACCTGGAGCATCAGTTGAAGCCCTTGACTTGGCGGAAGACGGCGGCGAGGTCGCCGGAGCGGCCGTCGAATACCTTGGCGTTGCTCAGGGTGGCGAGAGACTTCAGCTGGCTGGGATCGGCATCGCCGAACATGATGGAGAAGATCGGCAGATCACGGCCGCGCGACTTATAGGCGCTTTCGAATTCATCCTGATGATCGGAGTTGGAGCGGCCGTCGGTCATGAGCACGATGGCGGTGGTGTATTGCGAGGCTTCCGACTCGCTGGGCAGCTCGTCGAGCGCGCTCAGCAGGCCTTCATAGATATCGGTGCCGCCGCTGGCATCGGTGGCATCGGCCTCATGCAGCAGGTCGCTGGTGCTTGTGCCAGTGGCCTTGACCGGGCGGTGGGCCTCGGTTTCAAACGGGATGAGAATGTTCACGTCGCCGCTGGCGGGCTCGATGTACGACTTCTTGGCCTGGTCCGGGTCGAGCGCCGCGTTCAGGCCTTTGACCACGCCGTTCTTGCCCTCTCCAGACATCGAACCGGAGTAATCGACCACCCAAATGGTCCAGCTGGGCTTCCTGAGCGCGGTCTGGTAGACGTTGAGCGCGCTGTCGATCACCGTGGCGGAGGTCATGGAGAACGTGAGTTTGCCGTCGCTGACCGCGGCGAGGATGTCCGCGGTGGAGACGGGCTTGGTGGCGCCGGTGTCGTCAGCCCAGCCGAGTTTGACGGCCTTGGATTTGGCGATGCCGAACACGATCGGCGTGGTGGAGGTGCTGGCCGCGTCTTTGACGATGTGCTTGGTGTCTCCCATCGAAATCCACATCGAGGAGGCAGGCCAGACGGCGTCGTGATCCTGGCCGCCGGCCTTGAGCGCGTTCATAATCTCCAGCGAACCCATGTAGTGCATCGTCACGGCTACGTTGGATTGGTCGGCCGCTTTCTGGATGGCGACGGCGACTTCCTTGTTTTCGGAGCCGGAGGCAATGCTCAGGGTGGCAGTCGGTTTGCCGCCGGACGGCTGGAAGGTCTGCGTGGTGGCGGACGTGCCGTTGCCGTCCGCTGTGCCGTCATCGGAATTATTGAACGCCGTGCAACCGGTCAACGCGAGCACGCCGGCACATACCGCGGCCGCAACCGCGGCGGCGGAGAGAAGACATTATGCCCATAATTCCATGGCTCTCCCGCCATCTAAAGCGGGTCGGGCCACAAGGTGACCGCACGGTGAACAATGGGTGAAGAGCTACATCAGTACGCGGCGCAGGCAATCATGGGGTCGTCGTAGAAGCCGAGGATCTTTTCGAGGTAGGGCTTGTAAGTGCTGTTGGGCATGGAGAAGATTTCGTGGCGCGATTCGGGGAAGCGCACGATGTTCGCCTCGCCGCCGCCGTCCTTGACCAGTTGGACGAAGTGATTCTGCGGCTTATTGAGTACCCAGATGTCGCGTCCGGACTGGAAGAGCAGCACCGGCGTCTCCACTTCGGCGCAGGCGGACGGATTCAGTATGGCCCGGTTGAGCTTCAACGCTTGGCGCACCCATTCGAACGCCGCGCAGTAGGTCTGGTATTCGCTATTCTCGCAACGCAGCTTGAAGTACCAGCGTTCACGCGCTTCGGAAGCGCCCTCGTTGCCTTCCATCGAGAATTCCGGCGTGAAGCCCGACTGCCCGAACACGCGCTTCTTGCCGAAGCCGAGTCCGCACAGCGCGCCGACCAGCACACGGGCCACGCCCAGCGGCATGCCGGTGGCGGGGGCGATCATCGGGGCAGAGAGCACCGCTTTGTCGAACAGGGTGGGGTATCGCTCCAACACGGCCGCGCCGATGCCGCCGCCCATCGAATGGCAGAACAGGTTCAGCGGCATGCCGGCCGCGTACTGCTGGCCGATGGTTTCGGCGAAGCCGGCCAGATCGGCCACGTAGCGCTGCCAGTCATCAATCCACACCATGCAGCGGTTGTCCACGTCGCGCGCGGACTTGCCGTGGCCGCGATGCTCGAGTACACACACCGAGTAGCCGGCAAGCAGGAAGTACCAGACGAGCTCGTCGTACTTTTCGGCGAACTCGGTGAAGCCGTGGCTGATGACGATGGCCCCGCGGAAGGTGGCGGTGGCGCCTTGCTCGCGAATCGCGTCGAATTTGGCGGAGTCGTAGCACAGGTAGTGCAGCTGGCCCGAGCGGCCGCCGGTGTCCATAATGCCGGACAGCGGCTCGATCCCGGCCGAACGTTCGGCGGCGGACGGATCGAACCAGCCCTCCTCGCAGCATTGTTCGAGCGCGGGCAGCACCACGTCGGTCATCGTTTCGGCGTACTTGTTTTCGTCGATCATCGTCACCTGCATGGCTCCCATCTTAGGACAAGCCTCACGCCCACACCTCGCACCCACACCACGACACATTCCCGGGAATGCGTCGCAAGCCTGCGCGCCACTGACCGCACAGGCGCGTAGGTTGTGAGGTATGAGCGAAACCAATGATGTCAATGACGCAATCAAGCATTTCCCACGCCTCCGGGCGCGCACGCTGCGCTTCGGCTGCGGCGCACCGCGCTCCGCACAGACCGTGGGCGACGGCTCGCGGGCCCTGTTCCTGCGCTCCGACGGCCCCGAGGATCTGGTGACCGCACTGTGGCTGAGCTGGTTCGACGAGTCCGGCGAACACCATGAGACCAAGCTGGCCGACCCGCGCGAACTGCTGGGCGCAACCGCCGACAGCGAGGACGTGCCGGCCGAGGAGAAGGCCCGCCGCGAGCGTGCGCGCGAAGGCGGCACCGGCATCGTCGGATACTCCGCAGATGACGACGGCAATCGCATCGTGTTCACCATCAACGGCCGCCTGTTCCTGACCGACATCGATTGGAATGACGAGACCGGCGCACCCGAGCCGCACACCCGTGAACTGGCCGGCGAATGGCTCGATGAGGACCCGGCGATGTACACGCCGGTGCTGAACCCGCGCATCGCCCCGGATGGCGAACATGTGCTGTACACCACGGGCAGCTACCTGATGCTGGTCGATATCGGCGGCGAGCTAGGTGACCGCATCACCGCGGTCTACGGCGTGAGCGTGGAGGATGAGGACGGCAATCCGGCCGAAAACACGTGGAAAATCGGTCTGGCCGAGTTCGTGGCCGGCGAAGAAATGGACCGGTACGACGGTTTCTGGTGGGCCCCGGATTCGCAGCATGTGCTGTTCGAGTCTTTCGACACCGCCGACGAGCCGACCTGGTACATCAGCGATCCGGCCGACCCCGAGAAGCCGGACGCCGGCCGCCGCTACCCGCGCGCGCTGACCCGCAATGCCGACGTGTACCTGACCGTGATCACGCTGGCGTTCGATGAGAACGACCGGTACGCGGGCATCACCGGCAACGCCGATGTGGATTGGGATCGCGAGGCGTACGAGTATGTGGCCGCCGTGAACTGGCGTCGCGGCCACGATCCGCTGGTGCTGGTGCAGAACCGCCGCCAGACCCGCGATCAGGTGCTTGAGGTGGCGGTCGAGGCGGATGGGGCCGCGCTGGGTGCCACGCGCGTGCTTGAGGAGCACGCGAACGAGCAGTGGATCGACCTGGTTCACGGCACGCCCGCCTACACGCCGGATGGTCGTCTGGTGTGCTCGCTCAACGATATGGCCACGGACACCAACCGTCTGACAATGGACGGCCGCCCGTTCACGCCGGCTGGCTGGAACGTGCGCACGGTGCTCGCCGTGACCGACGAGGATGTGCTGGCCGTGGTGCAGCGCGCGCCCGAAATCGCGCCTGAGGTGCCGGACGCTTGGGCCGATGCGGCCGCCACCGAGTCCGTATTCGGCGACCACGACGCCCGCAGTTTCGACGTGGTGAGTATCGATTACAACGGCACGATCACGCCGGTCACGACCGATCCCGGCCAGTGGACCGCCTCGCGCGGCGAGCGCGGCATCGTGGTCTCCGGCCGCGATATGCGTTCCGCCCGCGCCCAGATGCGGCATATTCTGGGAGAACAGAGCGCCACTATCGCGTCCACGGCGGCCGAACCCGGCTTTACACCGAACGTCACGTTTACGCGACTGGGCGAGCACCAGCTGTACACGGCGATCATCGCGCCGAGCCCGGAAAGCCCGTACGCGCACGCCGAGAAGCTGCCGGTGCTGATGAAGCCGTACGGCGGGCCCGGCTTCCAGCAGGTCATCGCCTCGCAGTCCTTCTACTGGGAGGGCCAGTGGTGGGCCGACCAAGGCTTCCTGGTGGTCACGGCAGACGGCCGTGGCACCACCGGCCGCGGCCCGGCATGGGACCGCGAGATCTTCGAGGATATGAAGGACGTAACGCTGGCCGATCAGGTCGAGGCCGTCAACGCCCTGCCCGAGGCCGTCGCCCGGCTCAACGCCGATGTGGAATCACGTGCGGCACAGCCGGCTGCGGGCGATCAGGCAGACGCCGAGAACCACCCACCGGCGCTTCGCGCCACCTCCCGCCAGCGGGAGGCGATTCCCATGCCGGACCTCGACAAGGTGTGCATGATCGGCTGGTCGTACGGCGGCTTCCTGTCCGCACTGGCCGTGCTGGACGCGCCGAACGTGTTCAAGGCCGCATGCGCCGGCGCCCCGCCCACCGACTGGACGCTGTACGACACGCACTACACCGAGCGCTATCTGGGCCTCGACCCGGATGTCTACTACCGAAACGGCATCGTGCAGGACGCACCGAAACTCGAGCGCCCGCTTATGCTGATCCACGGTTTCGCCGACGACAACGTCACCATCGCCCACAGCCTGCGCCTCTCGCAAGCCCTGATGGCGGCGGGTCGCCCGCACACCTTCCTGCCGTTGACGGGCATCACCCATATGACCAATGACGAGACCGTGGCCGAAAACCTGCTCACCCTCCAGCGCGATTTCCTGCGCGACGCGCTGGCCTGACAAATCGATAACACGCGCATCCCACCCGAGGTGCTCCACCGGTAAAGCACCTCGGGTGGTGCGCCGCACCCATTTCCGCCCTGAATTTTTGGATATTTTGCACTCATCGTCACGTGAAAGACCGGTTTTTTGTCTCATATTCCCATCACCGCGTAGGATGGGTGAAGATTAGAAAGGGAGGACTATGAGCGTTCTCGACCGTTTTGAAAAAAGCGTGGAGGGTGCAGTCAACGGAGTATTCGCCAAGTTTGGCTCCAAAGACCTGCAGCCTGTCGATCTTTCCAGCGCCTTGGAGCGCGAGATTGACGCCGAGGCCATGCCCGTGGGCCGTGACCGCACGGTGGCCCCGAATGAATACCGTTTCAAGCTCAGTACTCCTGACTTCGACCGTATCGAGGCATGGGGTAGCGAGACCCTGGCCAACGAACTGGCCGATAACCTCACCGAGTACGCGAAGAGCCAGCATTACGCCTTCGTGGGACCGGTGATCGTGATCTTCGAGGAAGACCTTGACCTGTCCAAGGGCAACTTCAACCTCACCTCCGAATCCGTGCAGGGCAATGCCGTGCCGGTCACCACCGATGCGCAGACCGAGGATAGCCCGGTGCTCGAGGTGAACGGCAACCAGTACCTGCTCACCAAAGACAAGACGGTAATCGGCCGCGGTTCCGGTTGCGATATCGTCATCGACGATCCGGGCATCTCCCGCAAGCACCTGGAAATCGACATCACGGATAACGGCGTGATCGCCCGCGACCTGGGTTCGACCAACGGCACGTACGTGGAGGGCCACCAAGTGCCCGCCGCCACGCTGCTCGACGGCAACACCATCACCATCGGCCGTACCCGCATCCTGTACTGGGCCTCCGCCCAAGCCCAGGAGTAGTCGAGCACACGCCCGAAAGTCGTCCACTTATGACCGAACTGACATTCGCCCTGCTCAAGTATGGATTCCTGATCCTGCTGTGGATATTCATCTGGCTGGCCGTACGTTCGCTGCGCAAGGACATCGAGACGTTCAGTCCGCGACCTTCGCGCGCGCGTCGTCGCCGTGAGCGTGAAGTGCATAAGGCCAAGGCCGAAACGCCGCAGGCAGCTGCGCCGCGCCCGCATCGCCAGCCCAGCGCTTCCGCGTCGTCCGCCGCCTCGGCGCAGCCTACCCTGTTGGTCATCATCGATGGTCCGCTTGCCGGCAGCTCCGTGCCGCTGGCCGAAGCCGACATCACGCTTGGCCGCGCCGCCTCGAACACCGTGGTGCTCGATGACGAATTCGTGTCTTCCCACCATGCCCGTGTCTACCGTGACACGCGCTCCGGGCAGTGGGCCATTGAAGACCTGAACTCCACCAATGGCACCGTGGTCAACCAGCAGCGCATCAACCGCCCCACCATCCTGCCCGCTCGTATTCCTGTGCGCATCGGCGCCACCACCTTCGAACTGAGGTAGCCGCATGCCAAAATCCGCCGCTTCACAACCGCTGTTCCTGTATTCCACCACGGTGTCCGATGTGGGCACCGTGCGCGCGAACAATCAGGATTCCTCCTTCGCCGGCGAGCATCTCATCGCCATGTGCGACGGCATGGGCGGTCACGCCGGCGGCGATACGGCATCCTCCATCGCCATCCGGTCGCTGGCCCACATCGAGCAGGATGACACCGGTGGCAACGTCGAGACGATCTCCCGCATGATGGGAACCTCCGTTATGGCCGCGCATGACGCCATCGTCGGCAAGGCCAAGCGCGAACGCAAGCTTGCCGGCATGGGCACCACCGTTACCGCAGTGGCATTGGTGGCCGGCTACTGGGTCATCGCCCATATCGGCGATTCGCGCGCCTACCTGCTGCGCGACGGACACCTGAGCCGCATCACGTGCGACCACAGCTACGTGCAGCACCTCATCAACACCGGTCGTATCACCCCGTCCGAAGCCAAGAACCACCCGCAGCGCAACGTCGTGATGCGCGTGCTTGGCGACTTTGACATTGACCCGCGCCCGGATATTTCGATTCGCCGAGCCCACCCCGCCGACCGTTGGCTGCTGTGCTCGGACGGTCTGTGCGGTGTGCTGGAAGATTCCACCATCGAAGAGACGATGACCACGCTGTCCGATCAGGGCGAATGCGCGCAGCGTCTGGTGCAGATGGCACTGCGGGCGGGCAGCACCGATAATGTCACGGCCGTTATTGCGGATGCCACGTTGGCGTTGGATGCCGATGCGTTCGATCTGCCGCACCAAACGCCGTTGGTCGGCGGTGCCGCCAGCCGTAATCTTGAGCCGATTGCCGACATCGTCAACGAGCCGGTGGCTACCGCGCCCGCACTGCGTGAGGATGATTCCCCCGCCCAGCGCGCCGCAGCATTGATTCAGCCCGCCAGCGCGCACGAGGCGGAGACCGCGCAAACCACGGCCAAACCGTCGTCCACACGCGTGGTGCAGCCGTCCACCGTCCGCGAGGAGACCGGTGAACGAGCCAATCCCGATACCGGTGAGATTCCGGTGGTGCAAAAGCCGGATGGGCGCCTGTCCGCCGACCCCAACGACCCGGATGTGGCCAAAGCCATCCGCGATGAGCAGGTCGAGCAGAAGAAGGCCACGCGCACCAAGAAGCGCCGCAATAAGCTTGCGGTGATTATTACCTGCATTCTTGCCGTGCTGGCATTGGCCGGCGCTGGCTGGGGCGCGTACACGTGGAGCCAGACGCACTACTACGTGGGAGATAGCAACGGCACCGTGGCCATTTATCGTGGCGTGCCGACCAATCTCTTTGGACTTGAGCTTTCGCACGAAGTGCAGACCACCAATATCGCCACCGCGGACCTGCCTCAGACATGGCGTGACCAGCTGAGCCAAGGCATCACAGTCGGTTCGTTGGACGAAGCGCAGTCGCATGTGGGTATTATCCGCACCGAAATGCGCAAACTGGCCAAGCAGCAGGAAGCCGACGCCGCCAAGAAGGCCGAGGCGTCCAATTCCCCGGACAGTTCCAAAGACAGCTCCCAGAGCGATTCCAAGGACAGCACCGAGGATTCGTCCAGCCAGTCCGGCTCCTCGTCAGACAAGTCCGGTTCGTCAAGCTCATCCGATTCCTCGGATAAATCCGGTATCGGAGCGGCCGACAACGCGGCCACGGGAGATTCTCAATGATCGTTACCCGTCTACGTCAGATTTCTTTGTTGCTGATTGCCATGGCAATCAGTGCGTTGGCGTTCATCCAGATGTTCCAGCGCACCGCCGGCGAATTCCCTATGCAATACGCCGGCATGCTGGCATTGGCCGTAGTGCTGTTTCTGGTGCTGTGGGGGCTGATTGTGCGCTTCCAGCCGTACGCCAGCCAGTCGATTCTGCCTTGCGTGCTACTGCTGACCGCCACTGGCGTGACCATGATCGCCCGCATCGACCAGAGCGAAGGTTGGGCGGTTGCCCAACGTCAGCTGATCTGGCTGTGCATCGCCATCGTGCTTTCCGCGCTGCTCATCATCTTCCTGAAGGACTACCGCGTGCTGCGGCGCTTCTCCTACGTGTCGATGGTGGTGGGCTTGGTGCTGCTGCTCGCCCCGATGCTGCCGTTTGTCGGTCAGGAAGTGAACGGCGCGCGCATTTGGATCAGGATTCCGGGACTGGGCCAGTTCCAGCCGGGCGAGTTCGCCAAGCTGTTCCTTGCGTTCTTCTTCGCCGCCTACCTGTTCGACCATCGCGACCAGCTGGCCGTGGGCGGTAAGAAGATGCTCGGTCTGCAGCTGCCGCGTATCAAGGATCTCGGCCCGATCATCGTGGTGTGGATCGCCTCGATGGGCGTGCTCATCATGCAGCATGATCTGGGCACCTCGCTTATGTTCTTCGCCATGTTCGTGGCCATGCTGTACACGGCCACCGGCCGTAAAAGCTGGATCATCATCGGTCTGATCGCGTTCGCCGCGGGTGCCGTGCTGGCCGCAGGCATGTTCAGCCACGTGGGTCAGCGAGTCGATGCCTGGCTGCACCCGTTCAGCAACGAGCAATACAACAAGACCCCCGGCGGCTCCTGGCAGCTGGTCACCGGCATTTTCGGCCTGGCATCAGGCGGCATGCTCGGCACCGGTCTCGGCCAAGGCCATCCTTCGCTCGTTACGTTTGCGAACTCCGATTTCATCTACGCCTCTCTGGGCGAGGAACTCGGTCTGATGGGCGTCCTGGCCATTTTGATGCTCTACCTGCTCATCATTGCCTCCGGCTTTATCACCGCCATGAAGATCAAGGATGGCTTCGGCAAGCTGCTCGCTTCCGGACTGGTGTTCACCATGGCCTTCCAGGTGTTCACCGTGGTCGGCGGCATCACGCTGGTGATTCCTCTGACCGGTCTGACCCTGCCCTATATGGCGGCCGGTGGCTCCAGTCTGATTGCCAACTATATTCTCGCGACCCTGCTCATCATCATCTCGAATTCGGCCAATGCGCCCGAGCCGGAGCTGACCTCGGATACGTTCCAGTACGAGGCTTTGGCCGTGCTGCGCAACAAGGAACTTGAGGCCCGGGCCCGCGCCACTGAGCCGATCGTTCAGCCTCGCAGCGCGTCGGCTACGGCGTCGCAGTCCGAGTCGGAATCGTTTGACGACCCCATCGTGGATACCACCACTCCGTCGTATGCCGAAGCCGATGAACCGTACACGCCTACCGGCACGATTCCCCCGCTTCCTCCCGTTAACGGAGGCACTCGCGTATGAACAAATATCTTCGTCAGCTTTTCACCGCCGTGGTCGCGCTGTTCGTGATTCTCGGCCTGTCGTCCACCATCATCATGGCGGTACGGGCCAACGCGCTGAACAACGATCCGCGCAACGCCCGTTCGCTGTACCACCAGCTCGGCGCCTACCGCGGTGCCATTCTGGCCTCGGACGGCACGGTCATGGCCAAATCCGAGCCGGTCAACGACGCGTTCAAATACCTGCGCACCTATTCCAACGGTCCGCTGTATGCTCCGGTCACCGGCTTCTTCTCCATCAACCAGACCGCCGATCGCGGCCTGGAAGCCTCCCGCAGCATGCTGCTCAACGGCGAGGCCGATTCATTGATCTGGCAGCGGGCCAAGGCCATGCTCACCGGCGCTACGGATCAGGGCGCGTCCATCGAAACCTCCATCGACCCCAAGCTGCAGCAGGTTGCCTACGATCAGCTCGGTACGCGCGATGGTGCGGCGGTGGCCATCGAAGTCAGCACCGGTCGTATCCTCGCCATGGTGAGCACGCCCAGTTATGATCCGAACAAACTGGCGACCCATGACACCAAAGCCGCGTCTCAGGCCTACAACGAACTTTCTGCGGGCCAAAATAGCCCACTGATCAACCGCGCCACCTCGCAGCTGTACCCACCAGGGTCCACGTTCAAGACCATCGTCGCCTCGGCTGCGCTGGAAACCGGCGATTATCAGACGGACACGAAGATTCCTGCGGGCGCCAGCTATACCTTGCCGGGAACCGCCACACAGTTGCCGAACGCCGAGGCACAGGCCGATGGCGTAAACGGGCAGATCTCCCTGCAAGAGGCCGTCGCATGGTCGTCCAATACCGCGTTCGCCCAGCTTGGCGTGAAACTCGGCGCGAGCAAGGTTTCGGACATGGCCACCAAGCTTGGTTTCGGCAGCACCATCACCATTGACGGCACCGAATCCACGGGCACCCCGATGACGGCCACCGCGTCCACATTCCCCTCTGATCCGACCGACGACAAGCTTGCGCTGGCGTCCATCGGCCAAGGCGACACCACGGCCACGCCATTGCAGATGGCGATGGTCGCGCAGGCAATCGCCAACAACGGCAAACTGATGCAGCCCACGCTGGTCGATCGTGTGCGCGCCGCCGATCTCACCGTGCTTTCGCAGACCAAGCCGCAGACCATGGCCAACGCATTCAGCGAGGATTCCGCAGACAAGCTCACCACGATGATGGAAAGCGTGGTGACCGAGGCCAATCCGCAGCTGGCCATCGACGGCATCAAGGTGGCGGCCAAAACCGGTACCGCACAAATCGGTACCGACAACTCTGCCATCGACGGCTGGGTGATCGGTTTCGCGCCGGCGGACGATCCGCAAATCGCCGTCGCGGTGTTGGTGCATAACACAGATGTGTACGGTTCGCTCGCCGCTGGCCCGATCATGCGCGCGATGATGCAGGAGGCTTTGCAGCAGTGAAACTTATCGAAGGACAGCTTATTCACCGCCGATATCGTCTTGATTCGCGTCTTGCGCAAGGCGGTATGGGCGAGGTCTGGAAAGGCTACGATATTCAGCTCGGCCGTGAAGTGGCCATCAAGGCGCTGCGCTCGGACGTGACCAACGCCGAGGCCAAGCTACGCCGCCTGCGTGCCGAAGCCCATAATTCCGCCAATCTGGCGCATCCGAATATCGCTGCGTTGTTCGAATACTACGAGCATGACGGCATCGGCTTTCTGATTATGGAATACGTCCCCTCGAAATCGTTGGCGGACCTGTTCCATAGCAAGGGCGCGATGGATCCCATCGAACTGCTGCCCATCCTGATTCAGACCGCGCGAGGCCTGTTCGTGGCCCACTCGCACGGCGTGATTCATCGTGACGTCAAGCCGGCCAACATCATGGTTTCCGACACCGGCGAAGTGAAGATCACCGATTTCGGTGTGAGCTACTCCACGGGTCAGGGCCAGATCACCCAGGACGGCATGGTGGTGGGCACCGCACAATACATCTCCCCCGAGCAGGCGCAGGGCCAGCAGGCCACGCCGCAATCGGACATCTATTCACTGGGCGTAGTGGCGTACGAGGGCCTTGCCGGGCATCGTCCGTTCACCGGCACCACTCCGGTCGATATCGCCGCAGCGCACGTGAACAATCCCGTGCCTCCGCTGCCGGACTCGGTGGACGTCCAGTTACGCGAATTTGTCATGTCAATGCTGGCCAAGGACCCGTTGGATCGCCCGAAAGACGCGCTGGTGGTGTCCCGTACGCTGGCACGCATCGAACGCCGTCTGCTGGATCAGCAGACCGAAATGGCCGACACCGCCATGGCCACGTCCGGCAATCGACTGCCGCGCCGAGTGACCAGCACGCCACGCATTGTTTTGGAGGCCCCGGCCTCAAGATTGGGAGGGAATAAGCAATGAGCACCAGTATGCCCACCGCATTGGCCGGCGGACGCTACCAGCTTGGCCAGCTCATCGGTCGTGGCGGCATGGCCGAGGTCCACGTGGCTCTTGACACCCGTCTGGGCCGTACCGTGGCCGTGAAAATCATGCGCGCCGATCTGGCCAACGACGACATCTTCCTGGCCCGTTTCCGCCGCGAAGCACACGCCGTGGCCCAGATGAACAACCCGAACATCGTGAACATCTACGATTCGGGAGAAGAACTGGTTTCTTCCGAAAGCGGCGATGCCGAGCGTCTGCCATACATCGTCATGGAATACGTCAAGGGCCAGACCCTGCGCGACATCATCAAGGTCAACGGCGCACTCAGCCAGCGCGACTGCGAACAGGTGATGTTGGGCGTGCTTAACGCGCTCGACTATTCGCATCGCATGGGCATTATCCACCGCGATATCAAGCCCGGCAACATCATGATTTCCGAGCAGGGCGTGGTCAAGGTCATGGACTTCGGCATCGCCCGCGCTCTGGACGATTCCGCAGCCACCATGACCCAGTCGCAGGGCGTGGTGGGCACCGCACAGTACCTTTCTCCCGAGCAGGCGCGCGGCGAGACCGTCGACATGCGTTCCGACCTGTATTCCGCCGGCTGCGTGCTCTACGAGATGCTCACCGGCCGCCCGCCGTTTACCGGCGATTCCGCCGTGGCCATCGCCTACCAGCATGTTTCCGAAGTCGCCACGCCGCCATCCGCCGTGGTGCCGGGGCTGCCGAAGATGTGGGATTCGATCTGCGCCAAGGCCATGGCCAAGGACCGCCAGAATCGCTATGCCACGGCCTCCGAATTCAAGACCGACATCCTGACCTACATGAACGGCGGCGTGCCGGTGGCGGCCGCGTTCAACCCGTTGACGGACCTGTCGAATATGAAGGCCCGCAAGGAAGCCGAACGTGATTTGCCCACCACGCCGGTGGAACCGCATCAGCAACCCACCCAAGCATTCAACCCGGTGACCGGTCAGTTCGAGCAGATTCCACCGGCCAATGGTGCCAACTCAGCGGCGTTGCAGTCCCGTGCGCAGCAGCGTGCGGCGGCGGCCAAGGCCAAGAAGCGCAAGAAGATCATCATCGGTTCGGTGATCGCAGCGATTGTTGCAGTGCTTGTCATTGTGGGCATCGTGTTCGCCATGAACGGCTCCGGCAACAAGTCCTCGGAAGACACCGTCACCATCCCTGAGGTGTGCAACGCTTCCACATCCAAGGACAGCATCGAGCTCAAACTCAAGGCATCGGGTTTGAAGATGACCGAAAAGCAAGACACCGACTCCACCGAGCCGGAAGGCACCTGCACCAAGATGAGCCCGGACGCCGGCTCCAAGGTGGCCAAGGGATCTGCCGTGAAGGTGTGGTTCTCCGCAGGCCCGCAGTCCACTCAGGTTCCGGATGTCAAGGAACGCAGCCAGGAAGAGGCGCGCAGCATTCTGGAAAGCGCCGGGTTCAAGGTGAACGCCGCCGTCAAAACCGAAGACAGCGCCGACATCGCCAAGGATATGGTGACGAAAACCGATCCTGCCGCCGGTCAGTCGGTTCCCAAGGGCACCACCATCACCATATATGTTTCTTCCGGCATGACCACCGTACCGAGCAATTTGGTCGGTCAGTCGAAGGACAGCGTGCTACAGCAGTATGAGGGCAAGTTCAGCTTCACTGTGGAGCAGGAGAGCTCCGATACGGTGGAGGCCGGTCTGATTACCCGTGTAAGCCCTGATTCGGGCTCTTCCATCGCACAGGGCGGGTTCATCACCATTTGGGTGTCCACGGGCAAGGAGAAGGTCGCTGTGCCGAATATCACCGCTGGCACTGACTACGTCACCGCCGAACTCATGCTCAAGGCCGTGGGCCTCAAGGCTCAGGCCAATGGTCCAACCGGCAGCACCGCTGTGGTAGTCAGCATCAATCCTGGCGCTGGCAGCCAGGTAGATGCGGGATCGACCGTCACCATTACCACGAAGGCCGGCAGCACTGGCGGCGGTACCGGTACCGGAGACGGTGGCAACGGTACTGGCAACGGGGGCGGAACCGGTGAGTGAACCGGTGAGTAGCAAGTAAGCGCCGGGCGTGTATGTGTTGCGCATATGCAACGCAAATAGCGCAACACATACACGCAACACAAAGGGGAAGGGCTTCTGCACCCCTCCCCTTTGCTGTATAAAGAGCTATCCCAGCGCAACAATCCCGGGAAGCGTCGCAAAACCAGTACGCAAGCCTCGTTCTAGCGACACATTCCGGGGAGAGTATCGCCGCGCGGAAAAGCTACTTCGTAACTTTGGGCTGGAGGCCGGCGGACTTGGCCACGGCGTTGTCTTGGCCGCAGACCTTAAGCCAGTTGGCCAGCAGACGGTAGCCGTCCTGGGTCATCACGGATTCGGGATGGAATTGCACGGCGTACATCGGCTTGCCCTTGACACGCACGCCCTGAATAATGTGGTCGCCTTGCGTCCACGCGGTAACCACCAGCGTATCCGGCACCGAATCGGGCTCGACGGCCAACGAATGGTAGCGGGTGGCGGTCATGGGGTTGGCCACGCCCTCGAAAATCTCGTCATCGATATGTTCCACCAAGCTGGTCTTGCCATGCATGATGGTGGGCGCATGGTCCACAGTGCAGCCGTACACCTCAGCGAGCGCCTGCAAGCCCAGGCACACACCAAACATCGGCACGCCGCTGGCCACGCACAGGCGAATCATATCCTCACTGGCACCGGATTCGGCCGGAGCACCAGGGCCGGGAGAAATCAGCACGCCATCGTAACCGTCCAGTACACCCGGCGCGGCTGGGTCGATAGCGTCGTTACGCACCACATCAACAGTGGCGCCAAGGGTTTGCAGATAGCCTACGATCGTGTAGACGAAGGAATCGTAGTTATCCACCACCAAAATATGCGCGGAATCGGTCATAGGGCTCTCCTTGAGGGACGTGTACTGCAAGCCATAGTACTAGGATGCCGTCAGCTCGCTGCCACGAAGTTCGACATCTGCTGTAGGAATGGGATATTGGCGGCGGCCCAAGGGAATCCCCACTGGAACAGCGCCGCGGCGGCTGCGAACAGCAGCAGAGCCAGCAGCAGCCATCGAATCGGTGCCACGCCGGGCTGCAGACGCAACAGCCCGCCATAGATGCTGGCATCCGGACGGCGACGCTCACCCGCGCGAATCTCGCGCAGCACCGGCCAGCGCCATGCCACCGCAGCGGCAATGAACAGAACCAGCCACACTACCAGCGCGCCGAATACCACCTTGTCCAGCGAGCCAATGCGGGAAGCGATCGAGGGGGTTTCGGTGGTGGAGAACATCACTGCACCGGACGAATCAGTAGTAGCCAGCTCTTTGGGCACACCATCGGACACTTTGGCCCAGTACGCCAACTCACCATAGCTGATCCATCGATGGGTGGGGGTGGAGTATTTCGGCTCACAGGTGGTCAGTGTGATCATGCGTTTGGTGGGATTGGCAGTGGAGTCTTCCGGATTGGGGGCGATCACATGCACGTCCGTGGGCAGTACAATCTCGTACCGGGTGTAGTGGTAGACGTACCAGTAATCCTTGGTACGAACGATGATGGGATCGCCTTCCTGCAACTTGTCCACATCGCCCAACGGCTGCCCGTAGCCGTTGCGGTGGCCGGCGACGGCGAAGTTGCCGACCTGCCCCGGCATCTGGGTGGTGTCGTAATGGCCCAGACCGTGGCGATTGAGCTGCTCGAGCGTGGTGCCTTCCACGATGTTGCGGTGCCATTGGGAGCCGAAGCGCGGAATGTAGATCTGCGCAATCAAGTCGCCATATTTCGCGTCTTTCGGCTGTACCGGCGCATCGCCCTCCTGGGCTTTGGCGATGGTGACCGTTCCCCCGTTGTTGCTGGGGTCGCTCCAGTCGACGGACTGGGTGGTTTCGTTCTGGGCTCGCTCCGCCTCGACACCGGTCCACCACATCTGCCAGACGATGTACAGGGCGCAAATCACGGCAGCGGTAATCAGCAGTTCGGCGCAGATGCCGAGTGCCTGCCAGGCCGGGCTCCGCTGGGGCGAAGACGCGCCGCGTACTGCGGCACGACGGGACCTTGCCCTACTGGCGTTGGCCGGGTCTGCCGCCATTCGTGCGGCATCGTCCTCGGGGAAGGGCTGTACGTCCGACACGGACGCGAGATCAATGGGCGCCGGTACGCCGCTGTTGTGCCTGCCGTGTCTCATTGCTGAGTCTGCTCCTCATCTGTGGTCTTTGACGTATCGACCGTGGCATATTTCAACTGCTGCAGCAAGGCGGCGGTAGCGGGGAACTGAAGGTCCTCGGCATTCTCCACCTTGTAGCCAATGCCAAACGCGGTCACATATTGCTTAAGAATGGTAATGGCTTCGGAGTCGTTCAACGCTGCGCGAAGTCTTTGAGGGTCACCAATCGCGGAAATGGTGAACGGCGGCGAGTATTTCTTACCGTGCAACGACAGCACGTTGCCGGAACAGATGACCGCCGAATTGAACAGCACCCGCTGATCCATAATCATCAGCGCATCGGCACCGCCGGCCCACAAGGCATTCACCACCGATTCGACGTCCTGCTGGTGGATCACGTAATCGTTGATATTGGCGGTCGTGCCGTTGTTGTTGACTGCGTTCTCCCACAACGGAGAATCATCCAGCGTTACCGTTACGCCGCTGCCGCTGAGCGCGGGCAGCATCAGGCTGGAATCCACATTGCTGGAGTCCTTGCCTTGGTTCTGTGTGCTGTCGGTGCCATCGGCCTTGAGCGCGTCCGTAAGATTGGCGACCTGTTCGGTCAGATCGCTGACGTCCTGCTGCAGCTGGTTGACCTCGTCCACGCCTTGCTCCACCAGATCAGCCGTATCGTTGGTGACGGCAACCGTACGATTGACCCTCACGTTGGTGCTCAGCAGAAAACCGGTCAAGGCAATGACGACGAATACCGCGACACCACCCCATAGGGAGTGCCGTGCACCGTGCTTACCTACATGTCTGGCCATGAATTTCCTGTCTTCTTGCCGACTCTGGTCGCCGCTTTCGAGTGTAGCCACTATTATGACTTTTAGCCTATTGAATGGAGACTATGCTGATGGCTGACGAAGAGCTGCACGAAACCGACTCGAACAACCAGAAGGACTGGCAGAGCGAGACCTCATCCAGCACCGTTGCTGACGAGACCGCCAGCAAAGACACCGAGCAGAACGCAGAGAACGCTTCTGCCGAGGAAGGCGCGGCTTACGGCGTGAATATGGAGCAGGTGCAGGCCGTGCTCAACGCCACTGCCGATAAGGCCACGCTGACCCCGCAGATGCAGCGTATGATGAACCGCCAGGCGGAGAACACCAAGCGCGTTGAAGAAACCATTAAGGGCACCAAGTCGAACCCGCGTTGGTTCGTGCCGCTGTTCTGCGCGTTTATGATCATCGGCCTGATTTGGTGCGTGGTGTACTACCTCTCCCCGTCCGGTTCCTGGCCGATTCCGAACATCGGTGCGTGGAACCTCGGCATCGGCTTCGCCCTGATCATGATCGGATTCCTGATGACGATGGGATGGCGCTGAGTTCCGGCTCGTTGCGCTTATCTATCGGTAGATTGTTTTTTCTATCGTTAGGTTGTCCTTAATTCTTATGAGAAAGGCCGACCTCCCGTATGCGGAGGTCGGCCTTTTTCGTGCCTTAGCCTGTTCATCCACAGCTATCCACCACTTATCCACGACTTATCCACTACGTTATCCACAGCCTGTGGATGAATTACACCCATGTAGTTTTCCACCGAATGTGGAAAACCATGTGGATAAGTGGTGGATAAGCGGCGTTTCTCGGTGTATATCTCGTGCATAACTTTGGCTTGGCATACATCGCCACAGCGAGGGAACAGTTATACACCCGAGTTATCCACTGCAACAAACCCAATAATACCGCGGCATTCCTAACTTATCCACATAAGTTATCCACAGTCTTATGCACTTTTCTACACACTTGTGCACAAGTCACCATTGTGGATAACTCATTATCGTGGATAACTCGTCATTGCGCGCATCTCATTACTGTGGATATCTTCATATGGCACACACCCACTCGCCGAACGACGATATCCACATCGCCGCTTTCCGCACATACACTGATGCCGGGCACTGCATGTTCCGCAATACCCGGCATCAATCGTTTTTTTTTTACAGCCATATCAAGCCATATCAGTGCAGGGAGCCGAAACTCATCCACCCGTAAGGATTGGCCATATTGCACAACAGAATCAACGCAATGACCAGCATCACCATGGCCCAGCCGTACACCTGCATGCGCCATTTCAGGCTTTTACCGCGCCACGCCGGCACACCACCCACCAGCAGCCATGTGAGTATTCCACCCACTACAAAGCCGCCGACATGCGCCTGCCACGCCACGCCACCGACCACGAACGGCAAGGCGAAGTTCACCGCCATCCAGATCAACATGGAGCGGATATCGGCGCCGATACGGCGATATACCACCAGCAATGATGCAAACAGGCCAAATAAGGCTCCAGAAGCCCCATAGGCTGCCATCTGCCAGCCGATGCCTCCCGGAGCCACCGCAGCCCACACCATAAGTCCCAGGGAGCCGCCAAGGCCGGAAATCACATACAGTCCCAAGAACCGCCAGTGGCCGATCATTCGTTCCAGCACTGGGCCCACGGAATACAGAGCAATCATGTTGAACAGGATATGCAATAGCGAGTTCGGCGCATGCAGGAACATCGAGGTGATGAGCGTCCACGGCTCAGCCACCAGTCTGACCGGAGCCGCCATGCCGAGGTACATCAACCAAGTCCTCAGGCCCGGGGCAATAAATCCCAGCAATACCTCCAGTAGCCACACTGCCACGCACGCAACAATCAGCGCCCAGGTCATCACCGGACCACCGCGCTCCCACTGGTATCGAATCTCCCGTTGTGTAGGAATATGCATGCAGTCCACTGTATCGAAGGTCTCGGATGCGTTCCACGCGCCGCGAAGATGCCGAGCCGGCCAAGGGCAGACGGGCGCGGATGAATCGCCCACGAATGTCATTCCACCCAATCGTCACAAACAGCGGCCTAGAATAGGGAGCAGAGTCGGTCTGAATGGGCATACCGACCAGACGATCCCTAGGGAAAGGAGCCGTCATGGAGAACAAGTCTTCTAACGGTTGGAAGTTCTTCGCGCTGCTGTTCGGCGGATTGCTCGCCGCGCTTGTTGGCCTGTACATCTACAAGCAGCAGAACCCGGATTACGATCCGTGGGAGGAGCCGTGGGAGAACAGCTCCTCGCCGGTCGACCTGGGTCTGAATAAGGCCGAGGATGAGGCCGATGACGAGGCGAAAGCCGCCCCGGCCGAAGCCTGATAGGGCGGTCTTTCAACGCAAGAAGCCCCGCAACCGATGGATGTCGGTTGCGGGGCTTCTTATGCTCCGGCGGCCGTCAGGCCAGAGGAGCAGTGTGCCAGATACGCGGAGCCGTTAAGCGGGAAGCCCGGTGGGCTTCCCGTAGGCGACGCCGAGCGGCGACAGCCGCGAGGTAGAAACCAGCACGTAGCTGGCGCGCCGCTCCGGCGGCCGTCAAGCCAGAGGAGCAGTGTGCCAGATACGTTCCAAATAGTCTTCCATGGAGCGGTCGGAGCTGAAGTAGCCGGAGTTGGCCACGTTGAGCAGGGCCTTGCGGTTCCATTCGAGCTCATCAGCGTAGAGGGCCTCGATCTCGGACTGGATGTCCATGTAGGCGGAGAAGTCGGCCAAGGTCATGAACCAGTCCTTGGTCAGCCAGTCGGCCACGAGCGGGGAGTAGGCGTTGCGGTCGCCGTTGGAGAAGGTGCCGTCGGCCACCATATCGATGGCGTGCTTCAGGCGCGGGTCGGCCTCGTAGTAGGAGGCGGGATTGTAGCCCTCGGCGTACTTCTTCTCGACCTCGTCGACGGTCATGCCGAACAGGAAGAAGTTCTCGGCGCCGACGCGCTCACGGATCTCGACGTTCGCGCCATCGAGCGTACCGACGGTCATCGCGCCGTTGAGGGCGAACTTCATGTTGCCGGTACCCGAGGCCTCCTTGCCGGCCTGCGAGATCTGCTCGTCGAGGTCGGTGGCGGGAATCAGGTGCTGGGCGAGGCGCACATTGTAGTTCCACGGGAAGTACACGGCCAGCTTGCCCTTGACGTCCGGATCGTTGTTGACCACGCGGGAGACGTTGTTGATGAGCTGGATGGTCATCTTGGCCAGGTAGTAGCCCGGGGCGGCCTTGGCACCGAAGAACACGGTGCGCGGGGTGACGTCCTCGGCCTTGACCTTGCCGGACTTGATGTCGGCGTAGGTGGAGATGACGGACAGGATCTTCAGGGACTGGCGCTTGTACTCGTGCAGGCGCTTAACCATGGTGTTGAACATGGTGTTCGGGTCGAGCTCGAAGCCGTACTCGCGCTTGGCGTAGGCGGCGAAGTCGACCTTGTTGGCCTTCTTGACGGCGGCGAACTTCTTGACGAATTCATCGTCCTTGGCCAGCGGCTCGAGGCCCTTGAGCATCTCCAGGTCGGAGAGCCACTTGTCGGTGCCGAGGCCCTCGGTGATGAGGTCGGACAGGCGCGGGTTGGCGAGCTTGACGAAGCGACGCGGAGTCACGCCGTTGGTCACGTTGGTGAACTTGTCCGGGTAGACGTCGGAGAAGTTCTTGAGGGTGACGTCCTTCAGGAGCTGGGAGTGCAGCTCGGCCACGCCGTTGACGTGGGAGCCGCCGTAGGTGGCCAAGTAGGCCATGCGCACGGCGTCGCCAGTGTAGATGGCCATGTCCTTGATGGTGTTCTTGTCGACGCCCTTGGACTTGAGCTCGTCCTCGAACTGCGCGTTGATCTTCTCGATGATCTCAAGGTGACGCGGCAGCAGCTCGCCGATCAGGCTGGCCGGCCAGACCTCAAGGGCCTCCGGCAGCAGGGTGTGGCAGGTGTAGTTGAAGGTCTTGGTGGTGATGGACCACGCGGTATCCCAGTCGTAGCCGTACTCATCGATGAGGATGCGCATGAGCTCGGGGATGCCGATCACCGGGTGGGTGTCGTTGAGCTGGAAGACGATCTTGTTCGGGAAAGTCGTCAGATCCGGCTTGTCCTGGCCCGGGTAGAAGACGCGGATGGCGTCGTGCAGGGAGGCGGAGACGAAGAAGTACTGCTGCTCAAGGCGCAGTTCCTTGCCGACCTTGGTGGAGTCTTCCGGGTAGAGAATCTTGGAGATGTTCTCGGCCTTGACCTGCGGGGTCACGGCTTCCATGTACTCGGAGCGGTTGAAGGCGAGCAGATCGAACTCGTCGTAGCTCTTGGCGCTCCACAGGCGCAGGGTGTTCACGCGGCCGGACTTGTAGCCGGGGACCAGGTAGTCCACCGGCACGGCGCGCACGGACCATGCGGGCTGCCAGGTCTTGGTGCCGTCGGCGTTCTCGACGACCTTGCCGCCGAAGGAAACCTTCTGGTCGCGGTTGTAGTCGATGTGGCCCCACGGCTCTTCGTTGGCCAGCCAGTAGTCCGGGGTTTCGACCTGCTTGCCGTCCTTGTCGAACTCCTGCTTGAAGATGCCGTACTTGTACTGGATGCCGTAGCCGAAGGCCGGCACGCCCAGCGAGGCGAGGGAGTCGATGAAGCAGGCGGCCAGACGGCCGAGGCCGCCGTTGCCGAGGCCCGGCTCGTATTCGGCGTCGACGACGTCCTGGACCTTGAAGCCGAGGGCTTCCACGGCCTTGTCGAACTGCTCGGTCAGACCGGCGTTGAGCAGCGCGTTGCGCAGCTGCTTACCCATCAGGAATTCTGCGGACAGGTAGCCGACGGCCTTGGTGTTGCCGTTCACGGTGTCGGCCTGGGTCTTGAACCAGGAGTCGGCAAGGTGGTTGCGCACGGCCTTGGATGCGGCGACATACACGTCAGCAGGGGTAGCCTGCTCGGTGGTGACGTTCTGAGTGTATTTCAGTTGTTCACGAATCTCGTCGGCGAATTGTTCCGCCGTGACAGGAGACTTCGGTGCGGTGATTTCGGTCATTCTGACTTTCCTTCCGGGATAAGTGCCCGTGTTTATTATGCCGCGCGATAGGTATCGTCGCACAAACGTAAGCATGAACTCTCCGTAACGACGATGGCGGAGCGTTCTTGCATACGTTCTCATTTAGAGCGTAGCACATGCCCCGATGTTCCGCATCACACCGTATGCCATCGTTTGCATTATGGAAGATCTTCCGGCTCCGGTGCCATGATGGGATACATGGCAGTAATTCTTGAAAAAGACCTGAAACGCGGGCATGACGCGCTGGTGCAATGGCGTGCCGCGGCCCGGGAGCTGGCGGACAACACACCACATCGTCTGACCGTCTCCCCTGTCTTGCCACGCCCGGTGTGGGCGATGGCCGTGCGCTACTCGCTGTTTCTGCTGGAGCGGCGCGCACCCGGCCCTGGCGTGGAGGTGCGTGTCGCGCCGTGGGGGGCGGTCAAAATCTTGGACGGCCCGGAATCGGACCCGCATAACCTGACCCCGCCGGACGTCATCGAGCTGGACCCGGAAGTCTGGCTGCGGCTGGCCTGCGGCATCACCACATGGGCAGAGGAAAAGGACGCCGGCCACATCAGCGCGGTCGGCGAGCGCGACGACCTGAGCGACCTGCTGCCGCTGTGAGGCGCGAAGCGTAAGTAAGCCACCAGCGGCGGCACCATCAGCCATAACCACAAATCCCCTTGTGCTCAACCAAGCACAAGGGGATTATTACGAGAAGACCGGCGTTCAGCTCTTCTTGGGCTTGAGCGCGGAAGGCATGGGCATCGGAATCGGCTTGCGCGGGGCCGGCTTCGGTGCGGCAGGCGCGGAGGCCGGGAACTCGCCGCTGGTCGCCTTTGCGGCGGCTTCGGCAGCCCACTTGGCGTACTCGTCGAGGTCATCCTCCTGCGTAACGGGAGCTGCCTCGGCGGCACCGGAAGCGTGGTCATCAGCAGCGGAATCCACATCCTTGTCCGCATACTGGTCATCGATGTCGGCGAACGGGTCAGGAGAGCCCATTCCCGGCTCCTGCTCGCTCAGCTCTTTTGCCAGCTCATCGTAGTCGGTATCGGTGGTCAGGTACTTGAGCTTTCGGGCAATTTTCTGCTGTTTTGCTTTTTGACGTCCGCGGCCCATCTGACCCCCTGCGATTACTGTGCTGTTCGATTCATCAACAATAGAGAGTACCACTAATAGTGGCTTGTTCGTTGTCGGCTCACACTTTTACCATAAAAAGCGTTTATTTAGGGCATATTCAAAGGATTTTCGCATGACCGACGAGCAGCAACTGACAGCGGCAGGCAATGAGATGAGCGCGAGCTTCCTCGCGGCCAAAAAGCGTTCGGACGAAACGCTCGCCAAGCTGGAGGCCAAGCCGTCGTCCTTCACCATGTTGACCGGCGACCGCCCGACCGGCCGGCTGCACCTCGGCCACTACTTCGGCTCGATCCGTGAGCGTGTCGCCATGCAGGAGCGCGGCGTCAACACGAACATCATCATCGCCGACTACCAGGTGATCACCGACCGCGACACCACCGAGCACATCCAAGACAACGTGCTGAACCTGGTGCTCGACTACATGGCCGCCGGCATCGATCCGAACAAGACCATGATGTTCACCCACTCCGCCGTGCCGGCCGAGAACCAGCTGCTGCTGCCGTTCCTGTCCCTGGTCACCGAGGCTGAGCTGCACCGCAACCCGACCGTGAAGTCCGAGATGGAGGCGTCCGGCCACGCGCTGACCGGTCTGCTGCTCACCTACCCGGTGCATCAGGCGTGCGACATCCTCTTCTGCAAGGCCAACGTCGTGCCGATCGGCAAGGACAACCTGCCGCACGTGGAAATCACGCGCACCATCGCCCGCCGTTTCAACGAGCGTTACGCCAAGAAGAACCCGGTGTTCCCGGAGCCGGCCGCCATTCTGTCTGAGGCACCGGAGATTCCAGGTCTCGACGGCCGCAAGATGAGCAAGTCGTACGGCAACTCCATCATGCTGGGCGCCACCGCCGAGGAAACCGCCAAGCTCATCAAGAAGAGCCCGACCGATTCCGAGCGCCGCATCACCTTCGACCCGGTCGCCCGCCCGCAGGTCTCCGCCCTGCTGACCACCGCCGGCCTGGTGACCGGCCGCGACCCGAAGGACATCGCCAAGGAGATCGGTGATTCCGGTGCCGGCGCACTCAAGGCATACGTCATCGAATCAGTCAACGAGTTCCTGGCCCCGCACCGCGAGCGCCGCGCCGAGCTGGCCAAGGACATGGATTCCATTCGTGACATCCTGCACGACGGCAACAAGCGCGCCAACGCCATCGCCGAGGAGACCCTCGACCAGGTGCGCGAGGCCATGGGCATGAAGTACTGATTTTCCCGCCGCTCGTAGCAAGACGCCGTGTCAGCCCCAACTGGGCAACTGACACGGCGTTTTTGTATTGCGGCGTCTGCTGTGTCCTATCTTCACTTCGAGGGGCGGATTTCTTGTTTTTCCGTGCAACGCGGCTATCAAGACGGACCTCTGTTCACTTCATGCCGATGGCTTGCATCAATACGTACGCTCCCCGCACAGCAATGTCATTACGACGTGTTGCGGCATAGCGCGCATGGCTTCCGGAGTATCGGCGGCGTATGGGTCGGCGTCCAGCAACACCACATCGGCCGGGTCGCCGGATGCAAGGCGGTCACGGCCAGTGGCGGTCGAGGCTGCCAGCGAGGTATGCACATCGAGGCACTGCTCGGGCTGGAACGGCTCGCGGTCAGAGCTTTCGGAGCCGAACACGGCGGCGGAAATGGCCAGCCACGGGTCCAGCGGGGCCACGGGCGCATCCGAGCCCATGCGCAGCGTGGTACCGGCGTCGTGGAGGGCCCTGAACGGATAAGGGATACCGGCCGGGTTGGCCCAGAAACGGGTGATGACGTCGCGGTCATCCATGGCGTGCTGCGGCTGGATGCTGGCCGTGAGCCCCAGCTCGGCGAAACGCGGGATATCGACGGGTTTGAGCATCTGTGCGTGCTCGATCGATCCATGTGCGTGCGTGGCGGCGACTGCGTTGAGCGCAATGGTGTTCGCTTCGTCGCCAATAGCGTGGCAGGCGATGTCGAAGCCATGCTCGGTGGCTAGGCGCATATAGTCTTCGATTTGCTGCGGCGTGTAGCTCAGCGTGCCATACGTCGGCGGCTCGATGCCCGAATACGGCGTGGAGCAGTAGGCGGAGCGGGTGTTGAGCGATCCGTCCGAGATGAGCTTCATGGCGCCCACATGGCCGAGCCCGGCGCTGCCCGGCAGTGGGTTGCCGGTATGCCAACCCGCGTCAATGGCGGCTTGCAACCGCTCGGGGTATACACCAGCGTCCACGCGCAAACCGTTAATGCCGGCCGCGAAACGATTGGTCCACGTATCGATGTTTTCGGCCATTTCATAATCGCGGATGCCCACCACGCCCTTGCTTGCGGCGTCCTGTTCGGCCTCGCGCAGCAGACGGTCAGTCTCTTCAGCAGCGCCCGGCGCCTTGTCGAAGGCGGTGTAGGCGTTGAACCATTCGAGTTCGCCGACCAGACCGGATTCGTCCACATGTACGCCAAGCCTGCGGGCCGCGGCGGAGTTCACCCATCCGCAGTGCATGTCCGCGCTGGAGAGGGCCACCGGCTGTTCGCCGGTCACGGCGTCAATTGCAGCCAGTGTGGGCTGCTCGTCGTCGGCCCACAGCGAGTGACGGAATCGCATGCCCACCACGAAGGCATCTGGGTCAAGCGTGCCGGCGGCGCGGCGCTCATCCAGATGACGGCGCAACATGTCCATCGCTTCGGCGGCGGAACGGGCATTGATGAGGTCCAGTCGGCCCAGCGTCTTAGCCCATTGCGTGAAGTGCGTGTGGCAGTCCCACAGGCCGGGAATAACCCACAGGCCGTCGGCGTCGATGGTGGTTTCGTCAGCAGGTGCGGAGGCCGACGTTGGGATTGAGACGCTGCCAGAAGCAATGGCATTCGTCGCGTATGCCAACGATGTCGTATGCGCCTTAGTCTGCATCGTGCCGTCCGAAGCCGAGACCGTTCCAGCAGGGCCGACAGACGCAACAACCCCATCGCGAAGCACCACATCCACGCGGTCCTGAGACCCCGGAACACCGGCATTGACAATACGCACCAAGCTACTCATACCCGCCATCATGCCACCTTTGCATGAACGCCATGGAGATTCGTTCAAGCTGAATCGCGCCGTCGGCGGCGATTCCCGCTGGCTGCCTGCAAACCCCTACGTTCCATGTAATTGCGGGATGGCCTGCAACTGCGATGAACACCCATAGTTTATCCACCGACTTATCCACATTTATCCACCGAAAAATTGGGGCGGTAGACAAGGCCGGCAGCCGGACTCTACACTGCGAGGACAAAGCGAACATCACGAAGGGGTGATCATCATGGGTAGCTCAACGGCATTGACCGAGCTGACAATGCAGAAGTATCAACGAATGCAGACGTGCGCAGATGTTCAACGACGAAGCGCATGGCGCCCACCTTATGCCCTGACAACAGCGTTGGAGCTTTTGTCAATTGAAGTACCCCGCATATCAAGCAAACACAGAGGCCTTGCAACTACAACCATTGTTGCGGTTCCACACGCCAATGACAAACGGCACATTGTGGGGGTCAAAGTGGTTGTATGGCCTTTTCCACTAGACACGGTCATAATCGAGGGACAATTCACATGCACTTCACCAGCTTGCACATGGGCCATGTTCTCCGCGTATCTCGAACTTGAAGAGCTCATCGTTCTCGCTGATTCCATGATGCGACGAGATCGAAGGCTCTGCAGAACAACCATCGACGCCCTTTCTCTGTATCTCGATGAGGCCGAGGCCCAGGTGCGAGCCGACAAAGAGAATGGAGCCAATTCGTATTTGTTCCGCGGGTATAACAAATGCCGTCGCGCCCTGCTTTTGGCGCGCGCGGGCACAGATTCCTCCATGGAAACACGAACTCGTTTGGTTCTCTTGAAATACGGTCTGGATTGCCCGCAGGTGAATTATCCAATATTCGTAGGAAACAACACCAGACCCATATATCTCGATCTTGCATACCCTGAATTCAAGGTATGCATCGAATACGAAGGCTCTCATCATGCCGGGCAATGGCTGAATGACGCGAGACGCCGCCAGATGATCGAAGACGCTGGCTGGAAGTACATTCAAGTCACCAAATTAGATATTGGCAACGAAGCGGGAGAAGAGGCCCTTGCCCGAAGAGTTGCCGAAAGGATACAGGAGGTTACGGGCAAAACGGTCCAGCTCACGATGCGGCAAACCACCCAGCAAATTAGCGATGTCCGAAAGCTACGCCGTATTCCGCTGTACAAACGGCTGAAATTCGAGCCTCTGCTGCCGATTATTCCGACGACGCAGGAATAATAAGCCCGGTAGAGTCAGTCCGCGCCGTCCGCACCGCGCTACGGTATTCAAAACCCATTTCAAGGGGCTGATTTGGCCTCCGCCGGAGGTCTACTTCCGTTTCAAGGGGCTGATCATCCGCTAGACCACGTGTATCAATGCCCTTACGCCAACGCCATTCCGCCGTTTTGGAGCCGCGTCTACTCAGGCATCAGCCCCTTGAAACGGAAGTAGACCTCTCCAGAACGTCAAATCAGCCCCTCGAAGTCCGTTTTGGCCTCAATGGTTCCTGCCGAACCACAAAAAAGCCACTCCTCTGCCATACGAGGCGACCGCACAGCAGGCACGTGTCATTTGCCGCTGCGGACCTCGGACTCCATGGCTCCCATGGGCTCGTCGACGAGCACGGTGCCGGACGGCAGGGTGCCGGGCAGCGGATCGTCCATGTAGTGGTCGAACTCGTAGAGCATACGCTCGTTCGGTTTGGCGGTCAGCAACGAAACCACCACGATGAACAGCAGCGAAATGATGAACGCCGGCAGCAGCTCATAGATGGCGAATACGCCGCCCAAGGGCTTGACGAGGTTGTGCCAGATCAGCACGGCCGCCGTGCCGGACAGCATGCCGGCCACGGCGCCGGCCTTGTTGGCGCGACGCCAGTATAGCGAGCACAGCATCAACGGGCCGAATGAGGCGCCAAGCCCGGCCCACGCGTAAGACACCACCTGGAAGATCGACGAGTTCTGGTCGTATGCCACCAGAATACCGAACAGGAACATGACCACCAGCGTGACCCTGGCCACGATCATGACCTGCTTGTCGGCGGCCTTGCGGTGCAGCAGCCCGCGGAAGATGTTCTCGCCCATGGCCGAAGCGCCGATGATCAGATACGAGGAGCTGGAGCTCATCGAGGCCGCGAAGATGCCGGAGACCACCACGCCGCACATGAAGCTCGGCAGCAGGGTCTGCGCCAGCACGATGAAAATGGTTTCCGCATCGGTGGAGGTCAGCAGTTCGGTGGGCATCATCGCGCGCCCCACCAAGCCGATGCACACCGCGCAACCCAGCGAAATCACGCACCAGGAGGTGGCGATGATTCGGGACTTGCGCACTTCTTCCACGCTGCGGATGGACAGGAAGCGCACCAGCACCTGCGGCATACCGAAGTAACCCAGGCCCCACGCCAGCATGGAGATGATGGTGATGATGCCGTAGTCGGAGGGCGCGCCGAACACGGCCTTGCCCGCCTCGACGAGCTGCTGGCCGGTGGCCGGGTCCAGCTTGGGCGCGGCCACCTGCGTGCCGGACAGGTAGCCGGGGATGGCACGCAGGAATTCCACGGTGTTGTCGATGCCGCCCGCGCTGGCCACGGTGCCGATGAACACCACCGCGAGCGCGAAGAACATGAGCATGCCCTGAATGAAGTCGGTCATCACCACGGACAAGTAGCCGCCCACCACGGTGTAGACGAACACGACCACCGCGCCGATGATCATCATGACGTGGTAGTCGAAACCGAACAACGTGGCGAACAGCTTGCCCACGGTCACGAAGCAGCTGCCCACGTACACGCTGAAGAACACCAGGATGATCACGGCCGCGATGGTGGAGACCACGCCCTTCTTGTCATGGAAACGCTTGGCGAAGAAGTCAGGAATGGTGATGGCATCGCCGGCCACTACCGAGTAGCGGCGCAGTCGCCGGGCCACAAGCTTCCAGTTGAGATAGGTGCCAAGCGCCAGCCCGATGGCGGTCCACATCGGGTCGGCCGCGCCGGTGAAGTAGGCCAGGCCCGGCAGGCCCATCAGCAGCCAGCCGCTCATGTCGGAGGCTTCGGCGCTCAGGGCCGTGAGCCACGGCCCCACGCCGCGCCCGCCCGCAAAGTATTCCTTGGAAGAGGAGTTGGAGCGTTTGGAGTAGATGAATCCGATGGACAGCATGGCCGCAAAATAGATGACCATGGCCAGCAGAATCCAGAAATCGTTGGCCAACTGCGACACCTCCCCAATCATGACGCCAAGCGGCTACCGCCATGGCAGAACTATGTGCTGATATGCGTGCTGATATGCGATTGACGCCGGAGCGGCGTCATACAGACCGTCACAGCCGTGAATACGGCCGCAACGCACTTCGCCTGATGGTAGTGGATACAAGGGCTCAAGCACCTTCCACCGTTTCCATACTGAGACGCTGTTTTATCCGAGCTCCCCACCTGAGGGGAGCCAAGATGACGGTCAGATGTCGTAGCGCCAGGACTTGTCGGTCACCACGCGGGCCATCGCCAAACCGATCGGCAGACAGATAATCACCATGAACGCACGGAACGCCCAGTCCAGCGCATTCATGGTCTGGAAGCTGCCGAGGTACCACATGGCACGGTACATATACAGACCGGGCACCATGATCACGATCGACGGCACGGTCAGGCAGATGCGCGGGTAGCCGAGGTGCGGCGGTAGCCAGCCACGTCGCACGGATGAACGCCACGCCGATGCCAGAATGCCCGCCAGGAACGCGCCGATGAAGGTAGCCATCTCAGGAGCCATGCCGAAGTCCTGCAATTCCAGACGCAGCGTGTCCGTGATCGCACCGATCAGGGCGGCGGCCAGGCACATGCGCTGCGGCGAATTGAACAGCACGGAGAAGCCCCACACGCCGACGAACGCCGCCACGAACCGCAGCAATCCGTTGACCCACGGGTCAAGCCCCAGCGGTTCAAAGCCTTCCGGGTGCAGGTGCACCATCACGGCCACAGCCCAGCCTGCCAGCGTGGCCATCAGGATGATGCACAGCACGTACGCCACGCGCTGGATGCCCGAGGGGAAGTCGATTTTCGCCATGTCGAGTCCGCCGGTGATGAGCGGGAAACCGGGGATCACGAACAGCATGGCGCCAATGTAGGCCGTATCGTGCGAGAGCGCGACTGGGTCGAAAATGCCGATGAGTCGCAGGGTGCCGGTGCAGGCGAGCGCCGCCGCGGCCACGCACACAAAGGTGACGAAGAACTGGTTCAGATGGTATGCAAACAGCCGGCGACGCATCCACTGGCCAAGGCCCGCGCCCACGAACGCACCGATCATGTCGTATGGGCCGCCGCCGAGCAGGAACACGAAGGCCGCGCAGGCCAGGGCGGAGGCCAGACCGGAGAACCACGGCTTGTACAGCGGCTTGCGGCGCTCAATCAGATCGAGTCGCTCGTGCGCCTGCCGCACGGTGATACCGCCCTTGGCCTTCTCTTCGTCGGAGCGCTCGTTGAAGTGTTCGGCGTATTCCTTGGGCACGCGATTCTTGCGCTTCGTACTGCTTGCAGCAGGGCTTTCGGCGGTTGCGCCGTTCGCCGCCGCGCCCTCAGCGCCCGCCTCGGCATTCGCCGCGTTCGCCGATTCAACCGACTCATTGGAGTCACCGGTAAACACTTCGGCATCGTCGTAGGCCTTCTCTTCGGCCGCTTTGTCTTCGACCGAAGTGACTTTCGCGCTGTCCGCCAAAAGTCGGTGGGCTTCTTCATTGTCATCATCCAAGGACTTGGCCACAGAGGTCACGAGTACCTTGGTTTTCAACGCAAGATCCAGCGCCTCGTCCACGCTGCCGTTGGCCGCCTCAGCCTCGGCCTTGGCACGTTCGCGCAGGCGCTTGGCCAGATCAGCAGAATACTGCGAAGCGTCACGTTCGTCCAAATGCTTGACCACGCCATCGGACAGTTGCGAATCGACGTGATACATCGACCCCTTGCCGAGATTCACGGAGAACCAGTCGGCGAAATGTTCCAGCAGCCAGATACGTTCGGTGTTCACGCCGGTGGTCGGCAAATCCACGACTTCGGTGATGCGGTTACGACCATCCGTGCAGGTGGCCTCGATATCCGTCAGGTTCACGTCGGCGCGTACGTGCACGCCCAGCGGGTAGGCGATGCGGTGCATCATTTCACGCACGCGGAAGGAGCCGGTGCCGGCTCCCAAGTCCAGCATGCCGACCCGTACAATCACGCTGGCTTTGGCGGCGATACCGGCGTCCACCACCGGTTTTTCCCAATCGCGTGCAATATCTTCCATGTCCAGCGGAATGGAGTGGGTGTGGAATTTACGTACAGCCGTTGCGCCTTTCGCTTCGGGCGCACTTTTTTTCTTCTGTTCGCTCACATCCTTCATTACTACTCCCTGCCTTCCCCGCCAGCAATCGTAAGGTGCTCAAATCTTCCGCGAATCGGACAGTGTCTCATATGCTGTCCGATATTCGGTCTCTATAGGTGGACAACTTGGAGCACTATATGGACTTCGTAACGCAAATAGCGATTTCGCGGGGATACACTATTGCCCACACAACAACCACGTTGAATATGGGCTGTGGGCTCGCAACGACTGGCCTCAACAACTGCGGAGGAGCCGCAGACGACCGGTAGACCGAGCAACCTGTTATTCGGCAAAGGAGGTTATATGGCAACACCTGAAGAACAGATCACTCCCGCTGACGCCGCCATCGTCACTACCGGGACCGGCCGAAAGGGCCCGGAGGAGCATGATCTTCCCGAAAGCCTGAAGTACGACATGGATCTGTGTCTTGAGATCCTGCGTAACGTACTGGGCGAATACAACCCCGAACTGCTGTCTACGTTCGACACCGTGCGTCATTACGCGGTGGAGGCCAGCGCCGAGCATTTCGCCGAGCTGAAGGATCCGAACCCCGACCAGGATGGCCTGAAGGAGGCCGTGAACGTCATCGACAACATGACGTTGCACGACGCCCAGCTGCTGGCCCGCGCGTTCGCCACGTATTTCCATCTGGCAAACCTGTCCGAGGAGAACTACCGCGTTTCCGTGCTCCACGAGCGCGAGAACAACGTGCCCGTTGACCAGGCGGTCGACCCGATCAACGAGCTCACCGTCGCTTACCACCAGCTCATCAATGAGACTGGCCCGGCCAAGGCCAAGGAACTGCTCAACCAGCTCGAATTCCACCCCGTCTTCACGGCGCACCCCACTGAGGCCCGTCGTAAGGCCGTGGAAGGCAAGATTCGCCGCGTTTCCGAATTGCTTGAGGAGTACAAGCGCCTCGGCGGCTCGGATAAGAAGGAATGCCTGCGCCGTCTCTACAACGAGATCGACGCCCTGTTCCGCACTTCTCCAATCGCGCTGAAGAAGCCGACCCCGGTTGAGGAAGCGGACACAATTCTCGACATCTTCGACAACACGCTGTTCAACACCATCCCCAAGGTTTACCGTCGCTTCGACGACTGGGTCCTGGGCGATAAGGCCGGTCTCGTCGAGCCCGCTTGCCCCGCGTTCTTCCACCCGGGCAGCTGGATCGGCTCCGACCGCGACGGTAACCCGAATGTCACCGCCAAGGTGAGCCGCGCCGTGGCCCGCAAGTTCTCCGATCACGTGATCGCCGCCCTTGAGCAAGCCACCCGCACCGTGGGCCGCAACCTCACGATGGAAGCCGAGACCACGCCGCCGAGCGCCGAGCTCAAGAGCCTCTGGAGCCACCAGAAGGAAATGAGCGAGCGTCTGACCGACAAGGCCGCCCTGATCTCCACCAAGGAGATGCACCGAGCGGTCATGCTGGTGATGGCCGATCGTCTGCACTACACCATCGAGCGCGACGCCGACCTCATGTACCACTCCTGCGACGACTTCCTCGCCGACCTCAAGGTGGTCCAGCGTTCGCTGGCCGCCGCCGGTGCCAAGCGTTCCGCTTACGGCCCGCTGCAGGATCTGATCTGGCAGACCGAGACCTTCGGCTTCCACATGGTGGAGATGGAGTTCCGTCAGCACTCCGTGGTGCACGCCCGCGCCCTTGCGGATATCCGCGAGCACGGCCTGCACGGCGAGCGCGGCGAACTGCAGCCGATGACGCACGAGGTGCTCGACACCTTCCGCGCCCTCGGTGCCATCCAGAAGCGCAACGGCCTCAAGGCCGCCCGCCGCTACATCATCTCCTTCACCAAGAGCGCCCAGAACATCAAGGATGTCTACGAGCTCAACCGCTTGGCCTTCTCCCACCCGGAGGACGTGCCCACCATCGACGTGATCCCGCTGTTCGAGCAGCTTGAGGATCTGCAGAACTCGGTGGACGTGCTCGAGGAAATGATCAAGATCCCCGAGGTTCAGGCTCGTCTGAAGGCCACCGGCAACAAGCTCGAGGTCATGCTCGGTTATTCCGACTCCTCGAAGGACGCCGGCCCGACCTCCGCCACGCTGGCCCTGCACTCCGCTCAGGAGCGCATTGCCAAGTGGGCTGAGTCGCACGACATCGATCTGACCCTGTTCCATGGCCGCGGCGGTGCCGTAGGTCGTGGCGGCGGCCCCGCCAACCGTGCGGTGCTCGCCCAGCCGGTCGGTTCCGTCAAGTGCCGCTTCAAGCTCACCGAGCAGGGCGAGGTCATCTTCGCCCGTTACGGCAACCCGGTGCTGGCCATCCGCCACGTCGAGTCCGTGGCTGCGGCGACCTTGCTGCAGTCCGCGCCGAGCGTGGAGAAGCGCAACACCGAGATGACCGAGAAGTATGCCGACATGGCTGCTCAGCTCGACGAGGCCGCGCACAACCGCTTCCTCGACCTGTTGAACACCGACGGCTTTGCCCCGTGGTTCTCGATCGTTACGCCGCTGACCGAAATCGGCCTGCTGCCGATCGGCTCCCGCCCGGCCAAGCGTGGCCTCGGCGCCAAGTCGCTCGACGACCTGCGTACGATTCCGTGGATCTTCTCCTGGGCCCAGGCCCGCATCAACCTGGCCGCCTGGTACGGTCTCGGCACCGCATGCGAGAAGTTCGGCGATCTGGAGACCATGCGTCAGGCTTACGAGGAATGGCCGCTGTTCTCCACCTTCATCGACAACATCGAGATGTCCATCGCCAAGACGGACGAGCGCATCGCCAGGATGTACCTCGCCCTCGGCGACCGCGAGGACCTCAATGAGAAGGTGCTCAACGAGATGGAGCTCACCCGCAAGTGGGTTCTGGCCATCGTGGGCGACAAGTGGCCGCTGCAGCACCGTCACGTGCTCGGCCAGGCCATCCGCATCCGCTCCCCATACGTGGACGCACTGTCCGTCACCCAGGTGCTGGCGCTCAAGTCGCTACGCAAGAAGGTGGACAAGGAAGAGCTCTCGCAAAGCCAGCAGGCAGGATTCATCTACCTGATCCTCTGCACCGTTTCAGGTGTTGCTGCCGGCCTGCAGAACACGGGCTGATTCCCGGCCGACCGATCGACAAAAGCGAGCGGGGAGGTCCCGTGCCGATTGACGGCGCGGGCCTCCCCGCTCGCGTCATCCGGCCCTAGACTGGCCGGCGACGGCGCACGCCGGGCGGGCGCGCAGAGAACGGACGCGCGGAACGGGCCTCGGATGATCGGAGGGGACATGGACAAGCCAGCGGACGGGCGCGGGAACACCGGGCCAACGGACGGCATCAAGGCGGGGGGCGACGCTGGGAACGAACGCCACATTTGCAAAGCGAATCCGGCTACAATCGATGACGTTGGGAAGAAACATGGCTTGGAAGATACGTCAGAAAATTTTTCCGGCGAGAAATGTGCTTTGACACCGAAAGCAGATACCAAATTCCTTAAGGCGAGTAGATGCTATGTGGTTTTGGGCAAGGCCAGACGCGTGCTATGGTGGCTGGGATTACTGCTGCTTTCACCAGCACTTATTTTGTGGGCGGAATGGGGCGCCAATGGCGATGATGATACTATAATCTGCAGAGTCTTAACGTTCTCTTCCTCTTCGTGCATGAATTTAACTACGGCGACTGAGTATGTACGTAGACTTACCTTAGTATTGATTATGGGGGTAGTCTGCTGGATTGCGGCGCTTGTCATCTTTGGCGTGCGTTCATATATGCGATCTACGTATCCGGAACTTCGTGATCATTCCCCTTCCGCCTCGCATGTCCTTGTGGGAATCATATCGTTTCTCGTGCTGGTCATGGTCTTTCCCGTTCTTGTGATAACACTACTTTCCGCTCTAATGACTCTATGACGTTTTACCAGAGGCGCATTGCGTGGAATGGCTGAATCATTCCACGCAATGCGATCACAATCATGATTGATTAACGGTTCGGATTTTCAAGAGATTCAGCATAGGATAATGCTAATATACCAGCCTCCGCTTGACTCGGGAGTCGGTCTGCATGTGACGCAATGAGCAGTGCTTTTTTACTTCCGGATACGTTATCGAATATTCCAAGATCGATTCCATCAACGAGCTTTCGAGATGCGATGACCAGGTTGTCCGCACTTCCCTTGAACCGGGACTGATAGAACCGTTTAATTCGATTCGTCTCGCTTTGCGCGAACATGTCCCGCATAGCGGTGGACAAAGACCTTTCGGAGGAATTGCTCTGCATGGACTGCGCCAGCAACCATGCATCGCAGTCCGCGAGAACATCGCTGTAACTGAATCCCATACGGGCGTCTTGCTCGCCGAGATGAGTGTGCAGCCATGACGCCAGGTCCTCTTCCGGGGTATTCGCCAGGTAGCTTCCCCAGATCTGCAACAAATCCAGGGCCCATCCGCCCAGATCACCGAGACCATAGTCCATTGGATCGTTCGTAACGCCCCATGTCAAGTATCCCAAGGACGTGGCAGCCATATGGGCGATGTCCCGATTGGGCAGTGTGCCTTTGATGACAGGTTGCGCATCACATGCGACACCGCATGCCTGACGCGACAAGGCCAATTCACGGGGAGTAACCGGCTCAGGTGTGTACGCATGCCATAGTGCCTGCGTGCCGGAACTTCCTTCCGACCAGTACTCAGGTTTGCGAAGCCACTGCAGGATGAGTTGACCGATGCTGTCCTCATAAACCGCCACCTGGGTACCCAGAGCGGCAGGGGCTTTGTGACACTCCTGCTCGGGTGTCGCCGCCGGCCTGCAGAACACGGGCTGATTTTCGGCTGACCGCCTAGATGACGCGAGCGGGGAGGTCCCGTGCCGATTGACGGCGCGGGCCTCCCCGTTCGCGTCGCACGGCCCTAGACTGGCCGGCGACGGCGCGCACGGAACGGGCGCGCGGGCCGAGCGACAGACTCGGTGTTTGTGTTCAATTAGTTGTTGCGGGTTGGGGGTGGTGCCGTTTTCTTGGACTGTGATCCGAGGAGGAGACGGCCATGGCGAA
>ENA-OROQ01000156-OROQ01000156.1-human-gut-metagenome-genome-assembly--contig:-NODE-156-length-104502-cov-36.453_pt1 | contig 104502 bp, 131 predicted proteins | sample MGYA00242136_ERZ509062 | MGnify/ENA primary metagenome ERZ509062 (study PRJEB26280, sample SAMEA2338735) | human gut metagenome | biome: human gut; feature: human-associated habitat; material: faeces...
AATAAACGATTTGGGTTGGACATTCCCGTTTTTGTTGTTTCGCAGGAAGAGTTGGAAGACATATTGAAAAATGCTCCAGAATGGTGGGGAGACAGCAACAAGGAGATCTATGATAATCTTATTTTTATGTTTCCGGACATATCTTATGACAGTTTTTATAATGAAGTTGGAAATCCAAAAGAAGAGTACGAAAAAATCTATCATTATAAAAATGTGATTTTCTGGTCTTTTAGCCGCAAAGATTATCAAAAAACAAATTGGTGGTCAAAAACTGCCAGTTCAAAGATCAGTGACAGAATTACGATCCGGACGGCAAATACAGTAAGAAAAATTGTTAAAATGTAATGAATGGAGCAAATTGCATATGAATGCTTTAATTGTATATGGAAGTAATTATAATGTAGCAGTTTATTGCTCAATCAACTATGTTCCCAAAAGTAAAAAATCGGAATTTTATGAGGTGAGTTATGTAAAAAGCAAAAGCAATTAATATTTTGGGAGAATTTTGTGGCAAGCGTGATATAGAAGGATTTACACAAAATGTATTAGAAAAAAATTGGAATCAATCAGGCTGATGTAATGGTTTTATTTGGAGGAAGCATTATAGCTGGTGGTGATATTCTTGCTGAAGCCATTCAGAACGAAGTGGCAAAGAAAAATATTATTGTCGGAGGTGCTGGACACACAACAGAGACATTGAGAAATGTTGCTGGAGCAACAGATTATTTTAGGGAATTTAGGTTATTCTATTTTGTAACAAGGAAAGATAGAAAGGTGTGGATGTTTATATGGCAAAGAAATTAGACTTAAACAAACCAGTATTTGAATTGGTTCAGGAATATCCTGAGCTTGTAGATGTTTTAAAGGATTTAGGATTTTCAGAGATTACAAAGCCTGCAATGCTTAACTCTGTGGGACGCATCACAACAATTCCAAAGGGAGCTAAGATGAGAAACATATCCATGATGAAGGTTGTGCCGGCACTTATGAGTAATGGGTTTGAACTTATTGGGAAGATGCCAAATATCTTTGCACTTGGAAAGAATAATGCAGGAGACGAGACCAGCAGTGAAGATGGGGCTTTTCAGGAAAATACAAGAGAAAAGATAAAGAGCTATTTAAAGCGACTTGGAGAAGGCGAAGACTTAGAGAGTGTGCGCAAAGACTTCGTAGAGAATTTTTCAGAGGTAGAGGCATCTGAAATTATGAAAGCTGAGCAGGAGCTAATTAAGGAAGGCACACCAATCACAGAAGTGCAGAAATTGTGCGATGTTCACAGTGCCTTATTTCACGGTGCAACAAAGGAAGAAAAGATTGCAAATGCAGAAAAAGCAGTAGAAGAGTCACTTAAGAAAGAGGAGACATCTAAGAAACTGATGCCGGATGCATACAATCAGAAGCATGCTGCAGCAAAGACTCTTAGAGAAACTGTTGGACATCCGATGTATCGATGGGCTCTTGAAAACGAGAAGATAGCCGCATTGATTCATGAAATTCAAGGAGATATTGAGTCTGGGAATGATGTAGGAGAGAAGCTATCTGAGCTTCGACAGATTTCTATTCATTATGCAGAAAAAGGAGATCTTGTCTATCCGGTATTAAAGGTACGCTATGAGATCTCAGGACCTTCGGATGTGATGTGGACAGTGGATGATGAAATTCGTGATGAGCTAGCTGCACTTGATAAAATATCAGATTATGATGAAGAATGGATGAACCGACTTCAGACAGTTCTCAAACGAGCAGATGAGATGATCTATAAAGAAAATAATATTTTATACCCTATCTGCGCAGTGAATTTCAGCAGGGAAGAGTGGTATGGCATTTACGAGGATGCTAAGGACTATGCACCTGTATTTGGAGTAGAAATGATCTGGGATGAGGCAGAAAAATATAGTGCTGATAAAAAAGCAAGAACAGAGGCGGCTCTAAGCGATGGAGAAATCATATTAGGTGGTGGTCATATGACAGTTCCACAGCTGGAAGCACTTCTCAATACATTGCCTATCGAGATTACATTTGTGGATGATAATAATATCAATCGCTTCTTCAACGAAGGACCAAAGGTGTTCAAACGCCCTCAGATGGCGATTGACAGGGAAGTATTTTCTTGCCATCCACCTAAGATAGAAGCGATGGTGCGAGCAATTTTAGATGATTTTAGAAATAATAAGCGTGACAGAGTTCCAGTTTGGATGGAGAAGAATGGAAAACCATTCCTTGTAACATATATGGCAGTAAGAGATAAGAAAGGCAATTATCTTGGAACGGTTGAAGTAGTACAGGATATGCAGTTTGCAAAAGAGCATTTTGAACAATAAGGAGGGCAAGGATATGCACCGAATCGTGTGATTGGATCAGGAACGGTTCTGGATACAGCAAGACTAAAAGAACGTCTCGGGGAGCATCTGGAAGTAGATAGTCGAAGTGTTCATGCGTTTATTGTTGGAGAACATGGAGACAGTGAGATTGCCGCTTGGTCAAGTGCCAACGTGTCAGGTATTCCACTCCATGATTTCTGCGAGATGAGAGGGCATCATGACCATGAAGGAGCTACGTCAGAAATTGCGGAGAAAGTAAAAAACAGCGCCTATGAAATTATTCAAAGGAAGGGTGCTACTTATTATGGAATAGCAATGTCGGTAAAGAGAATATGTGAAGCTATAATCAGAGATGAACGTTCGATACTTCAAATTTCAACAATGATGGATGGAGAATACGGAATCAAGGATGTAGTTCTGTCTATGCCAAGTATTGTAGGTGCAGAAGGATTTATATCAAAGGTTCCCATTTCACTATCTGAAGATGAAATCAAGGCATTACACAAATCAGCTGAAACACTGAAATCAGTGCTGGAAGAGGCATTGGAATAAAATTGTTGTGAAATCGCATACAGCGTATTTGGCAAAGGGGATGGGCGCATCCCCTTTTTTCTATAGTAAAAGTTTCATTTTTTTATCGTTAACTTCTATAAGATTTTCATCTTGCATACGACCAAGTTCTCTGGACAGTGCACTTCGGTTTACACCTAAGAATTCTGCAAGTGCTGTCTGTGTAAAGGGAACATGGAGATACCCTTCTGAGTCTGGCGCTAAACTATGCAAATAGATTAGAATTCGATCTCTTAAAGATTTCTGATTTGCAATTCTTAGTTTTAGATTTGAAAAAACATTTTGTGAGGCAAGTATTTTGAGCATGTTAGTGGTTAAATTCAGTTGGTAAGAGCATGGACAGGAAGAACCGCTTATAATACCTTTAAGATTAATTAACATAATGGTGCAGTTAGTCAATGCTTTTAGCTGTATTGGACTGTATGGTGTTTGCACGCATGCCAGGGCTTCTGCAAATGATCGACCACGTTCAAAATGATTCATATTGATTTTGCTGTAGTTTTCATTGATAAATGATCCTTCAACTGTTCCATCAAGCACAATTCCGGAATATAACAAAGGTTCTCCTAGGTGTTGAATTAATTCGTCTTTTTCAAAAGAGAGAATTGAGGCCTGGAGGAAGTTGAAAATTTGCGGATAGTGTTCAAGAGGAATTCCTTCAAATAGCTTTGCTTTCGATAGTATCGGAAGATACTTCTGATAATCATCTAGTTTCTTCATATGCTTATTACCATCCTTTCAAATGAAATTTTATCATATCATCGATATTGTTGCTACAGCAACAGAAAAACAAGAGGCCTATGGATAAAATAATAGATGTAAAGAAGAGAAAGAGAGGTGGAAACGATGAAAGAACAAGCTGGAAAAATTATAGATTTTGTAAGAGAAAACAGAACAGTGCCAGGGTGTACCATCTCGAAGCAAATCTATCATGAGAATGGCACAGGGATATCAATTTTTTGCCTGGAGAAAGTATTCTAACACCTATTCAACGGTCGGTTGGAGTTAGTGCAATAAAAGATTCTATATATAAAGAGATTGAATTTCGAAAGGAGACTATTATGAACGAGGTAATCAAGGCGGGAGAAGTATTTAAGTTAGCAGAGTTACTTCCATATCAGGAAGGAAAGATTGTAAATATGGATTTGGCGCATAATGACAAGATGAAATTTGTTGTTATGAGTTTTGATGCAGGAACAGGTCTTTCAGAGCATGCAGCTCCGGGAGAAGCCCTTGTGATGGCACTTGATGGAGAGGCTGTGATTGGATATGAGGGACAGGAGCAGGTGATCCACGCAGGAGAAACTTTTAAGTTTGATAAGTTTGGAAAGCACTCAGTAAGTGCAACAAAGCAGTTCAAAATGGCACTGTTATTGGTTCTTGAGTAAATATGAGGAGATATCGCTATGAACTATTTAGAGATTGAAAAAGTAATCGGAAGACAGATTATTGATTCCACTGCCCCATTGGAAAGCAGCAAGTGCATATAACGAATACTGTGAGCGGGGAGTGGCTTTTAGTCCATCCTCTGCCTTATTACAGTCAATGCGTAACATATATCCGGCAGATGTATAAATGTCAATGCTGTTGTGATACATGTTGTATTTTGCGTAAATGGTATTCATGTTGTGTCTCCTTCAAATCAATAAAAATATAGAAGCATTTCAATCAGTTCACCATGTCATTTTCATTTTATGTTATAATGTGTTATCAGATTTTTTTTGCCCTTGTATTTTCCCTTATCAGAGTTCGTAAACTTATATGGGAAGATATAACACAAGGGAAACAATAAGGGAAAGCTCACCTGCGACAAATCCAGTGTTTTCAATGGTTTGCGGAGAATTTAATAACAAAATATAACAGTTATTAAATTTCTTAAAACAGGTGAAATCTCAATCGGAATTTACGGAGGAAGACCAGTATGGAAGAGATTTATAGAAGTTGTCCTGAATTTGAGAATAATGACTATATTTTGAGAATGGTCAGACAGGAGGATAGACTGGATTTACTAAAAGTTTATTCAGATAAAGAGGTTGTCTCTTTCTTTAATAGTGATAATTGTGGCGGAGATGATTTTTATTATACAACTGAAAACAGAATGCAGCAGGCTATTGATTATTGGCTTTTTGAGTATAATCGACAGGGATTTGTCCGGTGGACGATTATATCAAAAGAAACGCATGAAGCAATAGGGACAATAGAACTTTTTCACAGAGATGCCGCAGATTATTTTACAGATTGTGGATTGCTTAGGCTTGATATTCGGAGCGACTATGAAATGTCTGATAAGATTATAAAAATATTAAGTTTGATTATCGCGCCTGCATATCGTTTATTCCATTGTAGTAAAATTGCCACAAAAGCAATTCCAGCAGCTACGGAACGTATTCAAGCGTTGAAAAATCTGGGGTTTGAGCTTTCGGCGGAAAAACTGGTAGGGCATGATGGAACAAAGTATGATTCGTATTTTGTGTTGAATCCTTAAAATAACAGTCAACGCATATAGCTATACGATTATTACAGCGCATATTATGCAATGATTTTAGATCTTTTCATGAGAATGACAAGAAGGGAGTGTCACTATGGGAACCATTTTTCAAAAAAATACAATAACAGAACCGGCACTTTTTACGCCTTTTGATACCACGAAAAAAATAGAGGGTTTTCCGGAAATCTGTGTTTCCACATTTTCGGAAAATATTATTCAGAAGTTTGCTTCCTTGAAAAGTGTAGAGAAGATTGCAGAACTATATACGGCCAATGGAGCTTTGCCTGTTTATAAAACTTATTACAAAAATCAGGATATTGCATTTTGTTTATCCAGAGTAGGGGCACCGGCGTGTGTGGCAGGATTTGAGGAAGTTGTTGCCATGGGTGCAAAGAAGTTTGTAATGTTTGGTTCCTGCGGTGTGTTGGATGATGAGAAAGTGAAGGATAACATGATTATTCCGGTTTCTGCAGTCCGTGATGAAGGAACAAGCTATCATTACATAGCTCCATCAGAGGAAATTAAAGCGTCGGAACATTCCATTCGGGTACTGCAGAATGTATTGGAATTCTGTGGGTATTCCTATGTAAAAGGAAAAACATGGACCTCGGATGCAATTTACAGAGAAACCATTCCAGCGATTGAGGAACGCAGGCAGGAAGGCTGTCTTGCGGTTGAAATGGAATGTGCATCTATGCTGGCAGTTTCACAATACCGGCAGATTCCATTTATACAATTTCTGTATGGGGCGGATAGTCTCAGTTCGGAAAAATGGGAAATTCGAGATCTGGAATTGTATGGACTTACGAATGCTGAGAAATACATGCTGTTAGCGTTTGAGTGTGGATTAGCCTTGTAGATGTGAAAAAACAGATGGAAGCTGCTGAATCCGGTAAAAGCGACTCCTGATGTGTGATTACAAGAACTTCTTAGCAACTGCAGGTTGCTTGTTAAAACCATAGAGAGGCTTCATAATAGAGATAAGATATTACACAAAGGAGGGAACTAATATGGAAATGAAAGATGTGCTTAAAAAGCTGCGCGAGAAAAATAGTCTCACACAGGAGCAAATGGCGAAACGTGTGATGGTTACCAGACAGGCTGTCAGTCGTTGGGAAACAGGAGAGACACAACCTAATACAGATACATTAAAACTGTTATCACAGGAGTTTGAAGTTTCCGTCAATACGCTTCTGGGCTCTCCTCGTCAGCTCATTTGTCAATGCTGTGGAATGCCCTTAAATGAAGATGCATTCATCAGCCGGGAGAAAGATGGAAGCTACAACGAAGATTATTGTAAGTGGTGTTATGCAGAGGGGAAGTTTGTATATCAGTCAAGAGAGTCTTTATTGGATTATCTTGTGGAACATATGCCGAATCCTGATAATCTGGGAGTGGATGACAGGCGAGCTCAATTTAACATATATCTTTCACAGTTAAAGCACTGGAAATGAATAAGCATTACATAGAGCCATTATGGAGAAAATTCGGAGTTTTTGGACTTTTTATAAACGGAGTTTATAAATGCTTTATCCAATTGTTTTTATTATAGGATTTTTATTAAGTGGAATATGGTTTTCCTTCCACATATATGTATCTCAAAAATTGAAGAATACAAAGAAGGCATTGATGTTTTCGCCCTTGCTTACCGCAATCATACCGACGATCATTATATGGCTGCTGATGGGTGATTATCCGTTTCATTTTGAAAAGTTGATTGATTATAAAGTCTGGGTTATCGCCGCTGTTACGTTAGTGGCAACATGTGCCATGGTAATGTTCGGATCACGAACAAAAGAAGCTTATAAACCGACTGAACTGATAGGAATGTGTATTGAAGCTGCCTGCATGGAAATACCGCAAAGAGCTATGATGCAGGCCATCGTCTTATGGTTGCTGTTGAAGTGGAACCTTAATTTGCTGAGTTGCATTCTGATCAATGCATTGATCTGGTGCGGAGACATCATTTTTCAAGCAGTTGTCATTCAAAAGCAGGTTTCTGTAAAGAAACCGCTGATTGAGGTGATATCATCCTTTGTGTTTTCCATCGGAATCGGATATGTTTTTTACGCTGCAAGATGCATCATTCTTCCAATGGCATTGCATTCATTAGAAAGGTTTGTGACAAACTATCACAGAAAGGCAAATTACAGTTTTTCGAACGAGTGATCTGACAGATCAAGAAAATCCCATTTCTGACCAATGTGGACAGAAATGGGATTTTAAAGTTCATGCCAAGAATGATTGTAAAAAGAACACATTTGGGGTGGGAGTGATATCACCCCACCCGATGGATGTTTCCGTCATCTGTCACGAAAATAGCTTCGATTTCGTCCAGTGATTTGATCAGTTTTGATCCCTCTTCCAGACCAAGTGCAAAACAAGTGGTACTTAAGGCGTCTCCATCTACAGAAGCATCCGAGATGATCGTAACCTGCTGCAGATGAGTCTCGTAAGGATATCCGGTAAACGGATTTAAAATGTGATGGTAAATTTTTCCGTCTTTTTCAAAATAGCGCTCGTAGGTTCCGGAAGAAACCACAGATTGATTTCTGATATCAAGACTTGTAAGGATATCATTTTGCTCGGCAAAGGGTTTTTGAACGCCGATCTTAAAAGGTGACCCATCCGGCTTTTCCCCGATTGCCACGGTATTTCCGCCAAGGGAAATCAGTCCGTGTTTAATCCCGGCGCTTTCCAGATACTCTTTCAGCTGATCTGCAATATAGCCCTTTGCAATCGCTCCAAGATCGATGGCAGCCTTTGGATCCAGAAGCTGAACGGTAGTACCGTCCACTTTGACGTTTTTGTAATTCACATGACTTCTGGCTTCCTCAATGGCAGCTGGATCTGGAATCTGTCCGTCATTATGTCCGAAATTCCAGAGCTCACTTAACGGAGCAATGGTGATATCAAATTTCCCATCTGATAAATCCCCATAGTGCAGTGCGGTTTTGATCAGATCAGCTGTTTCCTGATCTACAGTCACAGGCTGTCCGTTTGCCTGATTGATCCTGGAAACATCACTGGTATCAATGGTCCGGCTGAACAGATTTTCATATTTTTGACAAAGCTTTTCGCATTCTTCCAGAACAGAGCGATCGGAAGTATCCCATATGCGGATCGTAACGATTGTATCAAAATACATCCCGTTCATCTGGAGCGGTTCTGCAGATGAGGCACAGCCACTGAGAGAAAAAAGAAGCAGAAAGAGCAGCGGAATAAAGCATAATTTTCTAATCGATTTGATCTGGTTCATAAAGAAATCTCCTTGTGTTTGAGTGTTTCGCTTATTATAACGAAATTTCCCGTAAAATACAACAAAATAGCGTACTTGACTTTTGGGCAGGAGCGAACTATACTACCTCTTAACTATGGGGAAACAGAGAGGTGGCAGAGGTGAGAACATACGATTTAAAAACAGGAAAGAAAAAAATACGCTGGGGAAGATTTTGTCTGATCGCAGTTCTTTTGTATATCGCAGCACTGACGATTCCTTATGTTCAGCATAAAAAAGTATCGGATCATTATAAGAAACAGTTTGATCCACAGGAATGTTATTCTGAGGAGCCGGGAAAAGAACGGGCGGCTTACATTACGGATAATACAGAAGCTTTGGAATATCGATTGAAAATGATCCGGGAAGCGAAAGAAGAAGTGATCGTATCGACTTTTGATTTTAATGCGGATACCGGAGGAAAAGATGTGATGAGTGCGCTGATCGAGGCAGCACACAGGAATGTGCATGTTCGTCTGATCGTAGATGGAATCAGTGGATTTTTAGATATGCTGGGAGATCCGTATTTTCAGGCACTCGCCTCTACAGAAAATATAGAAGTGAAAGTGTACAATCCGGTTAATCTGTTGAAGCCGTGGACGATGCAGGCAAGACTCCATGATAAATACGTGATCACAGATTCTTCGATGTACCTTTTGGGCGGAAGAAATACGACCAATCTGTTTTTGGGAGATTATGGAAAGCATCAGAATATTGACAAAGAGATTTTTATCTATGCAAAGGAAGGAGAAAGTGCCTCTTTAAAACAGCTGAAGGCATATTTTGAACGCGTGTGGGAGCTTTCGGACAGTAAAGAATACCGCTGTAAAAAGAAGACTGACCGTGTACAGAACAGTCTGAAAGAACTGGAAGAACGATATCCGAAACTTGAAGCGTTATATCCGGACATTTTAAAAACCTGGGATTGGGAAGCGCGGACGGTAGAGACTGCAAAGGTAACCCTTCTTTCCAATCCGATTGAAGCAAAAAACAAAGAGCCTCATATGTGGTATTCTGTCAACCAGCTGCTTCAGACAGGGAAAAATACAGTCATTTGCACGCCTTATATTATCTGCGGAAAAGAGATGTATGCAGATCTGAAAAATACTTGTGAACAGGGAACGAATGTGGAGATTATTACCAATGATGTGTCAAGCGGAGCCAATCCGTGGGGGTGTACAGATTATTTGAACCAAAAAGAAAAAATCTGGGCAACCGGTGTGCAGGTGCACGAATATCTGGGGCCTCATTCCAATCATACCAAAGCAGTGCTCATTGATGACAGACTCAGTATCGTAGGTTCCTACAACCTGGATATGCGCAGTACGTATCAGGATACGGAATTGATGCTTGCGATTGATTCAGAAGCACTGTCAGCAGAATTAAGAGAAGAAATCGATCGCGACAAAACCTATAGCAGAACAATGACGGACAGCGGAGAATATCATTATGAAGAGAATTATCATCCGCGTGAAATGTCCACCGAGAAAAAGATTTTTTATGCAGTGCTCCGGGTGATTACCATCCCGATCCGGAGATTTTTGTAAAAGAATGCAACCCGAACATATGGTCGAATGAATGGTTGCATTCCTGAGTGCAGTGTGCTATGATAAAACTCTGAAAGGATATAACTATGAAAAAACGAGATTATATTTTGATTGGATGCATACTTTTGGTAGCAGCAGTGTGTGCGGGATTTTTTTTGCTGACAGGAAAAGAGGCACAGGAGGCAGTTGTCACCGTAGACGGAGAAGTGTATGGTACGTATTCACTGGCAAAGGATCAGACGATAGAGATTCAGGATGGGAATCGTCTGCGTATTCAGAATGGACAGGCGAAGATGGAGTGGGCAGACTGTCCGGATCAGCTCTGCGTACACCAGAAGGCAATCTCCAGGACGGGAGAGAGTATCATCTGTCTTCCGAATCAGGTCGTGGTGAGTGTACAGGGCAGTAAAGAGGGTAAACTGGATGGAATCGTGAATTAACATTTAACAACAGGAGAGGACAGATGAAGAATAAGACAGCATATTTTGGTGTATTTACTTCGCTGGCGCTTATTTTGAGCTATGTGGAGACATTGATCCCGATTTCTTTTGGAATCCCTGGGATAAAACTGGGGCTGGCAAATCTGGTAATCGTCATTGTTTTGTATACATATGGAGAAAAAGAAGCGTTTCTTTTATCTGTAACCAGAATTCTGCTGTCCGGATTTTTGTTTGGGAATCTGAGTATGATTCTCTACAGTATGGCAGGGGGGATTTTCAGTCTCGCCATCATGGTGTTGCTTCGTAAGATCGGTGGTTTCAGTATCCAGGGAGTCAGCATCGCAGGAGGTGTATTTCATAACATCGGGCAGCTGTTGCTCGCGATGATGATCGTAGAGACCTATCAGGTCTGGTATTATTTCCCAGTTTTGCTCGTATCGGGGCTGGTAACGGGGTTGCTGATTGGAATTGTATCCAGTGAAGTACTCAAAAGGACTGCTTTTTTGAAAAAAGCAGAATAAGTGTAGAAGAAAAGGAAACAGAAGCTATGATTTCATATATTAGAGGGGAACTGGCAGGCCTGGAACGGGACAAGGCAATCGTAGATGTACAGGGAGTAGGATACGGAATTTATATGCCGGAGCAGTCCCTGAGCCTTTTGGGGCCGATTGGATGTGAAGTAAAGATTCACACGTACCTGAATGTGCGGGAAGATGCGATGCAGCTGTTTGGATTTCTGACAAGAGACGATCTTGAAGTATTCCGGCTGGTCATCGGCGTGAGCGGAATCGGGCCAAAAGGCGGACTGAACATCTTATCCTGTCTTTCGGCGGATGAACTCAAGTTTGCGGTATTGTCAGGTGACGCCAAGGCAATCTGTGCAGCACCCGGGATTGGGAAGAAGACAGCCGAGAAGCTGATCATCGAATTGAAAGACAAGCTGGATCTTAAGGAGATGTTAGAGCCGCGAAGCGCAGCCGCTGCAGAGATTCCATCAGATGGGCGAAACGGTGATATCCAGACAGAGGCAGTGCAGGCTTTAGTGGCGCTTGGATATGGCAATGCCGAGAGTCTGAAGGCAGTACGCCAGGTGACAGAGTATACCTCTGTGGAAGACGTACTCAAAGAAGCATTGAAAAAAATGTTATAGATATAGTAGAGGAAGCATATGGGAAGACGAATTATCACAACAGAAAATCTGGAAGAAGATGCGAAGATAGAGAATCATCTGCGGCCGCAGCTTCTTTCGGACTACATAGGACAGGCAAAAGCGAAGAAGATGCTGGAAGTTTATATCCGGGCGGCAAAAGAAAGAGACGAGGCGTTAGACCATGTATTGTTCTATGGACCGCCGGGACTCGGAAAGACGACGCTTGCAGGAATCATCGCCAATGAAATGGGGGTGAATCTCAAGGTGACTTCCGGGCCGGCGATTGAAAAGCCGGGAGAGATGGCCGCTATTTTGAATAATCTGCAGGAGCATGATGTACTGTTTGTGGATGAGATTCACCGATTGAACCGGCAGGTGGAGGAAGTGCTGTATCCGGCGATGGAAGACTATGCGATTGATATTATGATCGGAAAGGGTGCGACCGCACGTTCGATCCGTCTGGATCTTCCGAAGTTTACCCTAGTGGGAGCGACTACGAGAGCAGGGATGCTCACCGCACCCCTGCGGGATCGTTTTGGAGTTGTGAATCGTCTTGAGTTTTATACAGAAGAAGAGTTGATGACGATCATCAAGCGTTCGGCCAGAGTGCTCAATGTCGAGATTGATACAAAAGGAGCGCTTGAGCTTGCCAAACGCTCCAGAGGAACTCCGCGGCTTGCCAACCGTCTGCTAAAGCGGGTGCGTGATTTTGCACAGGTCAAATATGACGGTGTGATCACGGAAGAAGTAGCCAACTATGCACTGGATCTTCTGGATGTGGACCGCTATGGACTGGACCACGGAGACCGGATGATCCTGCAGGTCATGATTGAAAAGTTTCAGGGAGGTCCGGTGGGGCTGGATACGCTTGCAGCCAGCATTTCAGAAGATTCCGGAACACTGGAGGATGTATACGAACCATATCTGCTGAAGTGTGGATTTATCCAGCGTACACCGAGAGGAAGAGTTGTGACAGATCTGGCATACCGGCATCTTGGAATTCTTCCTCCGGTTTCAAGGTGAGCGGTCACACAGAAACTTCAAAAAATAGTTGGTTTTTGTTTGCAGATAGTTTATAATAACAGATAAGAAATGCCAAGGAGGATGCTATGAGTTCAGCAAAACATTTTACAGAAGTTTTAATTGGAGGAAAAGTCTATACGCTAAGTGGATTTGAGGGTGAAGAGTATCTGCAGAAAGTATCTTCCTATCTGAACCATAAGATAACAGAATGTGCCAACAGCGAAGGTTACCGCAAGCAGAGTGCAGACACCAGAAATGTACTTTTGGCACTGAATATTGCAGATGATTATTTTAAGGCAAAGAAGCAGGGAGATTCACTGGAGAGTGACATCGAACTGAAAGATAAAGAGATGTATGACTTAAAGCATGAATTAATTTCCGTACAGATCAAGTTGGAGAATGCGGAAAAAGAGCTCGCTAAGATGAAAGAGGAAAACAACGATCTTCAGATGCAGATCGTGAAGCTGGAAACAGAGATGAAGAATCGCAGAAAGTAAAAGAATGAGGGTGCCCAAGAGACTGCAGAAGCAAGCAGCTTTTGTTTGGCCCTCTTTTTATGTAAATAGAAAAAGGAGTTATTGATTGATAGAAGAAAAGAAAAAACCACAGATAGAGATTTTATCTCCGGCAGGATCCTATGAGAGCTTTCTGGCTGCGATCCATGCGGGTGCGGATGCCGTCTATGCAGGAGGTCCCAGATTCGGAGCTCGCGCATTCGCAGACAATTTTACAGAAGAGACATTAAAGCAGGCCATTGATTATGCACACTTCCATGGAAGAAAAGTGTATCTTACAGTCAATACACTTCTGAAAGACCGGGAGATCGAGACACTTCATGACTATTTGGAACCCTTGTATCTGCATGGCTTAGATGCGGTGATCGTACAGGATGTCGGAGTGCTTGAATTAATCCGGCATGATTTTCCGGATCTGGAGATTCATGCAAGTACACAGATGTCCTCAGTTAATGTCAAGGCAGCGCAGTTTTTACAAAGTCAGGGAGTGACAAGAGTGGTCCCGGCAAGGGAGATTTCTCTGGAAGAGATTCAGGAGATTTATCGTGCAACAGGGATGGAGATTGAGTGCTTTGTCCATGGGGCGTTGTGTTACTGCTATTCCGGCCAGTGCCTGCTCAGCAGCCTGATCGGAGGACGCAGTGGAAACAGAGGGCAGTGTGCCCAGCCGTGCCGTCTCCCGTACAGTGTGGATCAGAGCAGCAAAAAAGAATACGTGCTCAGTCCAAAAGACATTTGTACTCTGGATTTGATTCCGGAGCTGATCGAGGCGGGCGTCTATTCATTTAAGATTGAGGGAAGAATGAAGCGGCCCGAGTATGTAGCGGCCGTGACATCGATTTACCGGAAGTATACAGATTTGTATCTAAAAAAGGGAAAAAGTGGATATCGGGTAGAACAGGCAGACCGGGAAGCGCTGATGGATCTGTATAATCGGGGCGGATTCAGCCAGGGTTATTATAAAGAACGAAACGGCCGGGATATGATCGCCATTTCCCGCCCGAACCATGCAGGAGTACCTGCGGCACGTGTGCTCTCACAGAAAGGAAGAGAACTGACGGTGGAGACTTTAGCAGATATCCACAAGGGAGATCTCCTGGAGTTGAATCTGCAGCGTGAGAATTACTCTTTTGGAAAAGAGATTCCAAAGGGAACAAAGACTGTGATTCTGGTTCCCAAAAAGGAACAATATCAAAAAGGACAGATTCTAAATCGAATCCGTAACCAGAAACTGATGACAGAGATGAAAGAACAGTATCTGGAAGGGGCAACGAAAGAGCAGATATCCGGATACCTGCGTGCGGCAGTGGGAGAACCGGCAATGCTGACAGTCTGGACAGAAGATATAAGCGTTACCGTTTATTCCGAGCAGACTGTGCAGGAGGCACAGAATCAGCCGATGGAGGTGTCCAGAATCCAAAAGCAACTTTCTAAGACGGGAGCCACAGAATTTGTATTTGAACATCTGGAGATTGATCTGGAAGGAAAGGTGTTTCTTCCAATGCAGCAGCTCAATGAATTAAGAAGGCAGGCATTAGAAAAATTAGAACTGGAGATATGCGGGAAGTTCCGGCGGACATCCACGGAACAACCTCTTTTGAAACAAAACTCAGAAGAAAAGAAAACGGAAGGTGTACTGCTGAGTGTTCTGACAGAGACTTTGGAACAGCTGGAAAGTGTGCTGGATTCAGAGGCAGCAGAACGGATTTATATTGACAGTAATATAGTACAGGATTTATTTGAAGATGCGAGACTGCAGCACCTCTGTAAAAAAGTGAAAAGAAGCAGTGCCAAGATTTTTCTGGCGATGCCCCATATTTTCCGGGCTGATGCAGTTCGAAAATTTGAACAACATTATGATCGGTTTCTGGAAATCGCACAGGACGGTGTATTGATCAGAAACTGTGAGAGTTTTCAGTTTTTAAAACAACACGGATTTGACAGGACGCTCCTTCTGGATCATAATCTGTATGTATTCAATCAATACAGCCGGCAATTCTGGAAAAGGAACGGTGTAGAACTGTTTACAGCTCCGATGGAATTAAATGCAGAGGAGCTGAATGTTCTGGGACTTGAGGAAAGTGAACTTGTGATCTATGGAAGAATTCCGGTTATGACATCTGCGCAGTGTGTGGTGAAGACAACAAATGGCTGTACACACCACCCGGTCACGACAACACTGACGGATCGCAGAGGAAAACAGTTCCCGGTGAAAAATCACTGCGGATTTTGCTATAATATTGTTTACAATTCCGCTCCTTTATCGTTGTTTGATGAAAGAGAAGAGTGGATGAGGATGCATCCAAGAAGCATCCGTGTGCAGTTTTCGACAGAGACAGGCAGCGAGGTGACTCGCATCTTGAATGCGGCTCTTGCTGTGAATAATACCCTAAATGCGGCATCGGGAATGTCAGGAGAAGAATTTACGCGCGGTCATTTCAGACGCGGAATAACATAAAAGCAGGTGAAATTGTGGTTAACATCATAGTAGAATTATCAAAATATCTTATGATCCTTTTAATGGGAATTTACACGTTTTCGTGTTTCTCTGTTTTCGCACATAATTATGAGAGCGAGCAGAAATGGATCCTGATCCGGCAGAATGTGCTGATGTTTTTACTTCAGCTGACAGCATATGTGGTCATGTATCTGAAGAAGGATGATCCCAAAATACTGACTCTTTATGCAGCCAGCGCGGGTTTTCTTCTGGCTGTGATTCTGTTGTACCGGATTTTATATCCGAAGGTGTCCAAGCTGATCGTTAATAATATGTGCATGCTTCTTTGTATCGGGATGATCATGCTGACCAGACTGGAAGAAGAAAATGCGATCAAGCAGCTGATCTTCGCCGCAGTAGGAGTTGTGATCGGTTTGGTGGTACCGGTTGTGATCCGTAAGCTGGATCGTTTAAAAGACTGGGGCTATATGTATGCAGGAGCCGGGATTCTGGCGTTGGTCCTGGTTGCCGTTCTGGCAGAGGTTTCCGGTGGAGCAAAGCTTGGATTTACGATCGCCGGATTCGGAATACAGCCGTCCGAGTTTGTGAAAATTTTATTTGTATTTTTTGTAGCGGCAAATTTAAACCGTTCTTTGGAGTTTAAGAACATCGTGATTACAACAGCACTGGCAGCAGCTCATGTGCTGATCCTCGTGCTTTCTACAGACCTTGGTACGGCATTGATTTTATTCGTAGTGTATCTGGTCATGCTGTACACGGCAACGAGACAGCCACTTTATGTGGCAGCCGGTCTCGGAGGCGGTTCGGTCGCTGCCGTACTGGCATACCATTTATTTGCGCACATTCAGGTACGTGTAGCTGCATGGAAAGATCCGTTTGCAACCTATAGTGACGGCGGATATCAGGTAGCGCAGTCTTTGTTTGCCATTGGCACAGGAAGCTGGTTTGGAATGGGGCTGTTTCAGGGACTTCCGGATGAGATTCCTGTAGCTGATACAGACTTTATCTTTGCTGCGATTTCGGAAGAAATGGGACTGATTCTTTCCCTGTGTCTGATTCTGGTGTGCGTCAGCTGTTATGTGATGTTTTTAAACATTGCGCTGGCACTCCGCAATCAATTCTATAAACTGGTAGCGTTGGGACTTGGAACCTGTTATATTTTCCAGGTATTTTTAAATATCGGCGGAGTGACAAAATTTATCCCTTCTACGGGCGTAACTCTTCCTCTTGTCAGCTACGGAGGAAGCTCAATTTTAAGTACGATGATCATGTTCGGCATCATACAGGGTCTGTATATTTTAAGAGAAGATGAGGAAGAAAATCTGGAAAGAAAGAGAGAAAGAGAGTTAAGAAATGGCACGAAGAGAAGAACCACAAAGAAGAAAAAGACAACCAAAGAGCCAGGCTTCGAAGAAGTTCCGAAACAAAGAGTTCGCTAAGATGACCTATTTGTTTGTTACGCTGTTTCTTGCCCTGATCTCCTATATTGTTTATTTTAATGTGTTCCGGGCAAAGACAATCGTCAACAGTCCGTATAACGTAAGACAAGATGCCTTTGCAGACCGGATCATCCGGGGAAGCATTACGGACAGAGATGGAGAAGTTCTTGCCGAGACACAGGTCGGAGAGGACGGAACAGAAAACAGAGTCTATCCGTACGGGGCAGCATTTGCCCATGTTGTCGGCTACAGCAATGAGACCGCAGGAAAAAGCGGACTGGAATCCATCGAAAACTCAGAACTTCTGACGTCCAATGCATTTTTTGCGGAAAAATTTCTCAATGAATTTAAGGATGAAAAAAATCATGGCGATACCGTCGTAACGACATTGGATGCGGGGCTTCAGCAGGCGGCATACAATGCATTGGGAGCGAATCGGGGCGCGATCATGGTTATGGAGGCCAGCACCGGAAAAATTCTTGCCATGGTGTCCGGACCGTCCTATGATCCGAATACAATCACGCAAGATTGGGAAGCTTTAAATGCAGACAGTACTTACAGTCCGCTTCTGAACCGGGTGACTCAAGGGGCATATGCTCCGGGATCTACCTTTAAGATCGTGACTGCACTGGAATATATGAAAGAACATTCGGACTATCAAAATTACAGCTATAATTGTGAAGGATCGATCAGTTATGAAGACATCACGATCCGATGTTTTGACAGTACGGTACATGGATTGGAAGACTTGCGCAGTTCTTTTGCAAACTCCTGCAACTCTTCCTTTGCAAACATTGGTCTGATGCTGGATCGGAATTCTTACCGTGCGACGGCCGAAGAGCTTCTGTTTAACAAAAAGCTGCCATCCGTGCTGGATTATTCAAAAAGCTCGTTTGTAGTGGATGAGAATACCAGTGACGGAGAGATGATGATGACGGCTATGGGACAGGGAAACACATTGGTCAGCCCGTATCACATGGCACTGATCACACAGGCGATCGCAAATGGCGGAACTTTAATGGAACCATATCTGGTTGATAAAGTCACAAACTATAAAGGAACCGAGATTCGGAAAAATGTACCGAAAAGTTATAAAAAACTGATGACATCGGAGGAGGCGTTACAGTTGAAAGACTATATGCGGGCAGTTGTGGATGAAGGAACTGCAACGATGCTTTCCGGACAGTCTTATTCCGTGGCGGGAAAAACCGGAACTGCAGAATATAGCATGACAGACGGGGAAAAAACACATTCCTGGTTCGTAGGCTTTACGAATGTGGACAACCCGGAACTGGTCATCAGTGTGATCATCGAGGGTTATGACGGAAATGCCGGCGCAAAAGCAGTTCCAATTGCAAAGCAGGTGTTGGATTCTTATTATTATCAATAGAAAAGAACAAGCATAAAGGGGATGACAGACTGCATGAATATGGAGTTTTATAGAGAATTGTATGTAAGCCGTTCTCTGAAAAAACGTGAAAAAAGGATTATTGAGGGCTTGAAAAAGAAACGGTTTCGAAAGGATCTTTATCTGATCGTGTTAGCCCAGGGAAAACAAAATCCACTGGAATTTTTCTCTGTATTGTTGCTGAAGCAGCATATTTTTGAGGACGCTGGGCTGTTCGTAGTCGGTCTCGCGGATGGATACGAAGGGGCGCTGGAGCTGACAGAAGAAATCGTGCAGGATGTGTACCAAAAAACAAATGATGTCAGACTAAGAGAGTTCATCTTAAATAATCAGAAACAATCTGGGGAAGGCAGTGTGTAGAATCATATGATACATATACTTCTGTTGATTTTAAAAATCATAGGCTGGATATTACTGGTAATATTGGGAATACTGATCCTGTTGGCAGGTATCTTTCTTTTTGTGCCGGTCAGATATCGGGGAGATGTCCTGGGGGAAGGTGAATGGAAAAACCTGTTCTCCTCGCTGAAGTTTTCCTGGCTGTGTTCCCTTGTAAAAGGAGAGGTGTCGTACCAGGAAGGAGCGTTAAAATGGAAGTTTCGAATCGCATGGAAGCAGTTTCTGGCGGATCAGCCCGAACAGGCAGCCCCATCTGTTTCCCGGACAGAAGAGAAGCACTCTCAGAGTAAAGAAACACTGAAGTCTCCTCCTTCTGAAAAAAGTATACAGAAAAAAGAGCCTTCAGAACAACTTAAAAAACAGCCGGAACCAACACAAAAGAAAATAACAGAACATAAGAAAACCGAAAACAAAAAGAAACAGGATTCAAGACCGGGACTTGGAGAGCGGATTTCTCAAAAAGCGGAACAGATAAAATGTACTTTTCATAAAATTTGTGATATGCTCAAATCACTGGCAGAAAAAAAGGAAAGATTGATGGAGTTTCTTACGGATGAAATTCATCGGTCAGCTTTTATGAAATGCCTCACAGAGCTTCGACGTTTGTTTTGCTTTTTGAAGCCGTCAAAGTGTGAGGCAGATCTGGAATTCGGGTTTTCAGACCCTTCTGTCACAGGATATGTTCTGGCGGGAGCGAGTCTTATCTATCCGTTTATCGGAGAATGTGTGGAGATCACTCCGAATTTTGACGAGAAAGTGCTCAAAGGAAAGGCCATGATCAAGGGGAGGGTGCATGCCGTTTATTTTGTGATTGTTCTATGGAATCTGCTGTGGAACAAGAATATCCGCACGACGATTTCCCATATCAGAAAATTACGCTTTTAGAATACAACCAAAAAGCCAAAGGAGGAAAACAGCAAATGGCAGAGAATAACAACAATTTTAAATCAACTGTGGAAGCATTGTTTCAGGGAATGGACGGAATGATCTCATCTAAGACGGTTGTCGGTGACGCAATTCATGTGGGTGATACGATCATTCTTCCGCTTGTAGATGTTTCCTTTGGAATCGGAGCCGGTTCTTTTCGTGCTGAAAAACGCGAAAAAGGAATGGGTGGAATCGGTGGAAAGATTACCCCGAGTGCAGTTCTTGTGATCAAGAATGGAACGACCAAGCTTGTAAATGTGAGAAATCAGGATACGATGACAAAAATTCTGGATATGGTACCGGATCTGGTGGACCGTTTTACAGAGAAAAAAGAAGATAAAGTAACAGAAGCAGATGTGGCAGAGATTTTAGATTCTGCTGAAAAAGAAGAAAACGTATAAAATCAGAGTATTATTTTGAAATATCTGTCATATATTTGCAGTAAGAGGGCCGGTGGGTGTGATGTATTTTGAAACGGGTGATCGGATTTGCGCTGATTTTCGTCGCAGTGGGAATGCTGATCATGCTCCTGTTATCGAGTATTCCATGGGGGATTGCGATCATTACTGCGTTGCTTTTAATAGGATATTGTCTGTTTTGTAAATGAAGAGCAGGTGTCCGGCTGGGCATCTGTTTTTTCTGGCGAGTAAAGCATGAAAAAAGACTCCATATTTACAAAGTAAATATCAAGCCTTTTTATTCCGTGTCGTCATATAACAGATTATGCACGCTCAACGCATCCTGATTTTAAACAAGAAGTACAAACGTACATTTTCTTAGCTCCGCCTTCTGTTTTCACTCTAACGGATTTCACATTTGATTTCCACATTTTTGGTGTTTTTCTATGAGAGTGACTTACGTTGTTTCCGAAGTGAGCACCCTTTTCACAAATAGCACATTTAGCCATCATTGCACCTCCTAACAATCTGAAATAGTCTTATACAGACTCACAACACTGTTATTCTAGCAGAAACCCCCTCTGAATGCAAGTCTTTTTTTGAAATTCTTTTTTGTAAAGATCAATATATGGGATTTTTTGTGAATTCTATCGGGTTTTTTGTTCACATCAATTTCATTTCATGATAAAATTAAAGTAACTTCAAATAACTTCAAACGCCTTGATGACAGGCAGAAAGCGGTGAATGATTATGAGCAGACGTATCATTACAATCGGAAGACAGTATGGCAGCAACGGACGCAGAATTGCAAAGAAGTTATCCGAAAAGCTGGGAATTCATTATTATGACAAAGAACTGATCAAGCTTGCCAGTGAACAGAATGATATTTCTTATGATGAGCTGGTTAAAGTAGATGAAAAAAGAGCGAATCCATGGCGTTACCCGGTAGAAGATCCGGCGCAGATGGAAAGCCGTTTTCGGTTTGAACCGATGAACGATGTACTGTTCTACACACAGGCACAGATCATCACACGTCTGGCAGATACGGAGGATTGTATCATTGTAGGACGATGCGCCAATGATATCCTGAAATCCCGCCCGACATCCCGGAGTATTTTTATTCATGCACCATTGGACTACAGGCTTCAGACAGTGATGGAGCGTACCTCTCTGGAAGAAAAAGAGGCGCTTTCTCTGATCAAAAAGGTCGATAAACAGCGAAAATTCTATTATAACTACTATACAGACAAGAAGTGGGAAGAGATGTCCCAGTACGATCTGTGCCTGGACAGTTCGGCCATGTCAGAGGACGAGATTTTGAATGTTTTGACAGCACTTTATGAATCGATATTGTAAAATCCGGATAATGAGAGTATAATACGAATGTTAATTGTGCGAAGATCCATTAAGAATTGGAGGTAATATATGATGAAAGGTAGTATGAGTACAGAGCTTGGGATTATCACAATTAGCCCGGAAGTTATTGCTAAATACGCAGGCTCTGTTGCTGTAGAATGTTTTGGAATTGTAGGTATGGCTGTCGTGAACATGAAAGATGGTCTTGTGCGGCTGTTAAAAAGAGAAAGTCTGACCCATGGGATCCATGTGGATATTTCAGATGACAATATCCTGGTTCTGGATTTCCATGTGATCGTTGCATATGGAGTAAATATTCTTTCTGTTTCTGATAATTTGATGAACAACGTCAAATATAAAGTGGAAGAATTCACCGGGATGACCGTAGATAAGATCAACATCTTCGTTGAAGGTGTCAGAGTGATAGATTAAGGAGGATATTTGCTGTGGCAACAAAAACGATCAATGCAGAGCTGCTCGCAAAAATGTTTCTGGCGGGAGCGGCAAATCTGGAGGCAAAAAAAGAATTCATCAATGAACTGAATGTATTCCCTGTACCGGATGGAGATACAGGAACGAATATGACTTTGACGATCATGTCAGCTGCAAAGGAAGTCAGCGCCATGGAGAGACCGGATATGGAATCTCTGGCAAAAGCGATTTCTTCCGGTTCTCTTCGAGGAGCCAGAGGAAACTCGGGAGTAATCCTTTCTCAGCTTCTGAGAGGATTTACAAAGACGATCCGGGAAGAAAAAGAGATCGATACGATTGTACTTGCACAGGCATGTGAGCGTGCAAGAGCAACTGCTTACAAGGCGGTCATGAAACCGAAAGAAGGTACGATCCTGACAGTTGCAAAAGGAATCGCTCAGAAAGCAGCTGAGATGGCAGAGGTGACAGATGATCTGGAAGAGTTTTTGCCGGCAGTTCTGGCATATGCCAAAGAAGTGCTGGATCAGACACCGGAGATGCTTCCTGTACTGAAAGAAGCCGGCGTAGTGGATTCCGGCGGACAGGGACTTCTGGAAGTGTTACATGGCGCCTATGATGCATTTCTTGGCAAAGAGATCGATTACAGTGCGATCGAAGCAAGTGCAGGAACAAAGATGACCAAAGCAGGTGCGCAGGCTGAAGCGGACATCAAGTTCGGATATTGTACAGAATTTATCATTATGACAGATAAGGCCTTTACAGAAGCAGATGAAATGGAGTTTAAATCCTACCTGGAGTCCATTGGAGATTCCATCGTATGTGTGGCGGATGAAGATATTGTGAAGATCCACGTTCATACAAATCATCCGGGACTGGCCTTTGAAAAAGGACTCACATACGGACAGCTGTCCCGTATGAAGGTTGACAACATGAGAGAAGAGCATCAGGAAAAGCTGATTCGTGATGCGGAAAAAGTTGCAGCAGAACAGGCGAAAAAAGCACCTCGCAAGCCGGTTGGGTTTATTGCAGTATCCATCGGAGAAGGGATGAACGAGATTTTCAGAGAACTTGGTGTGGATTATCTGATCGAAGGAGGTCAGACGATGAACCCAAGTACAGAGGATATGCTCACTGCGATCGATGCGGTCAATGCAGATCACATTTTCATTCTGCCTAATAACAAGAACATTGTCCTGGCAGCAAATCAGGCAAAAGATCTGACAAAGGACAAAGATATCATCGTGATTCCGACAAAGACAGTTCCACAGGGAATTACAGCGATCATCAACTATATGCCGGAAGAGGACGTTGATACCAACATGGAGACCATGCTGGAAGAGATCAAGAATGTAAAGACGGGGCAGGTTACGTACGCTGTGCGTGATACCCATATTGACGATAAAGAGATCCATGAAGGAGATATCATGGGAATCGGTGATGCCGGAATCCTTTCTGTCGGTCAGTCTGTAGAGCAGACGACAAAAGAGATGCTTTCTCAGCTTGTGGATGATGATACAGAACTGATCAGTCTGTATTACGGACAGGATGTTCTGGAAGAAGATGCAGAGCGTTTTGCAGGCGAGATTGAAGAGATCTATCCGGATGTAGATGTTGATTTCCACTGCGGCGGACAGCCGATCTACTACTACGTATTATCTGTAGAATAGGAAGTTGTTTCATTTATGAGAGAATCTGAAAGAATCAGCGTCTTAAAAGGCGTTGGTGAAAAAACAGAACAATTATTTATAAAAGCAGGTGTCCATACCATTGGGGACCTGCTTGCGTATTATCCGAGGACCTATGATATCTATGAAGATCCGATTTCCATTGGAGAGATCCAGGAGGGAAAGACAGTCACTGTCACCGGCGCGATCTTCGGGAGGATCCAGGTCAGTCAGAATAAAAAAATGCAGATCACCACACTCTATCTGAAAGACATGACCGGCACTTTGAAAGTGATCTGGTTTCGGATGCCGTTTCTTCGCAATACACTGGGACGGGGAGGCGTGATCACTCTGCGCGGAAGGATTGTGCGCAAAAAGGACGCACTGGTGATGGAGCATCCGGAGATTTTCTATCCCAGTGCCTCTTACGAGGAAAAAAGAAATACAATGCAGCCCGTTTATGCCCTGACGGCAGGACTGACCAATAATGCGGTAAAAAAAGCGGTCGCTCAGGCATTGGAGCAGGTGGAAGGAATCCGGGAATTTCTTCCGGAAGAGCTGATCTGCCGATATCACCTTCTGGATCGAAGAACTGCAATGGAAGGAATCCATTTTCCAGAGACAAAAGAAGAATTCTATGAAGCAAGAAAGCGCTTTGTATTTGAAGAATTTTTGATTTTCGTGCTTTCCCTGCGAATGATCAAGGAACGGGAAGACCGTGCCAAGAATCATTATGGATTCTGTGATCAGCCGAAGGTGGACGAATTTCTTTACGCACTTCCCTATGAACTGACAGGCGCACAGAAGAAAGTATGGCAGGAGATTTTGCGGGATATCTCCGGAGAATCTGTCATGTCAAGGCTGGTACAGGGTGATGTGGGATCCGGAAAAACGATTGTGGCACTTCTTGCTTTGATGTATACCGGCTTAAATGGATATCAGAGCGCGATGATGGCACCCACAGAAGTGCTTGCCAGACAACATTATGAAAATATCAGCGGAATGCTGGAAGCATACGGAATCCCGTTGAAAACGGAGCTCCTTACCGGTTCCATGACAGCAAAGGCAAAACGGGAGGCTTATGCCAGAATTGAAGCGGGAGAGGCAGATATTGTGATCGGAACTCATGCACTGATTCAAGAAAAAGTGCAGTATCAGAATCTGGCGCTGGTGGTAACAGATGAGCAGCATCGTTTTGGAGTCAAACAAAGAGAGACGCTGGCAGGAAAAGGAGTGTTGCCTCACATTCTGGTCATGAGCGCCACCCCGATCCCGCGGACACTGGCAATCATCCTCTACGGAGATCTGGATATTTCAGTCATCGATGAATTGCCGAAAAACAGACTTCCGATCAAAAATTGTGTGGTGGATACCGGATATAGGAATACAGCGTATACATTTATGAAAAAGCAAGTGCAATCAGGCAGACAGTGTTATGTGATCTGTCCGATGGTCGAGGAGAGTGAAGCGCTGGAAGCAGAAAATGTAACCGATTATTCCCAGATGCTTCAGGATATCATGGGTGAGTCTGTCAAAGTAGGGTGTCTTCACGGAAAAATGAAGCAGGCACAAAAAGATGAGATCATGGAAGCATTCGGGAAAAATGAGATCCAGATCCTTGTATCCACGACGGTGATCGAAGTCGGGATTGATGTTCCGAATGCAACAGTTATGATGATCGAAAATGCAGAACGTTTTGGCCTCGCTCAGCTTCATCAGCTCCGCGGCCGGGTAGGAAGAGGAGGACATCAGTCCTACTGTATTTTTATGAGTCCTTCCAAATCAAAAGAAACAAAAGAGCGTCTGGGTATCCTCAATCAGTCCAATGACGGATTTTTTATCGCGGGAGAAGATTTAAGACTTCGGGGACCGGGCGATCTCTTTGGAATCCGGCAGAGCGGTCTGATGGATTTTAAACTGGGAGATGTGTTCCAGGATTCTCTGATCCTAAAACAAGCTGCCGAAGCTGCAGGAGAACTGCTGCGGACGGATCCCGGACTGAAATCAGAAAGAAACCGGCGGCTGGCCGATCGCTTAAAACACTATCTGTCAGATGTGATGTTAGAAATGACACTTTAAAAATACCAGAACTTACCAGATTAAAAATAAAATTCCTCCATATACTATGGATGTAACACAAGCGAACGGAATGCAGACACATGAGACGAGCCGCATCACAATGCAGCAGCTTTCATGTCGATGCGGCCCGGGCTTAGGTTATAAAACTACAAAAAGAGGTAACAAAAGAAGTTACGAAAAGGAGGAAATTATCATGGCAAGTCGTTCATCTAATCGAGCAGCAGTACCAGAAGCAAAGGGAGCACTGGACAAATTCAAATACGAGGTAGCAAGCGAGCTTGGAGTACCGCTGTCAGACGGTTACAACGGAGACTTAACTTCCAAACAGAACGGATCTGTAGGTGGTTATATGGTAAAGAAAATGATCGAGCAGCAGGAAAAACAGATGGCCGGTAAATAAGCAGTCACTGTTGCCAATGCGAAATCAGGCGGAAAAAAGCACTTGGGATTGACCTGAGTGCTTTTTTCTGCTAAAATTCAGCATAGTTGAGAAAGTGGAGGTGCGCAATGAGAGTGATCGCAGGAACTGCAAAGAGACTGCAGTTAAAAACTTTGGACGGAATGGAGACCAGACCAACAACAGACAGGATCAAAGAGACACTGTTCAATATGATCGCGCCGTCTGTTTTCGGAAGCGTTTTTCTGGACTTGTTTGCCGGAAGTGGCGGAATTGGCATCGAGGCATTGAGCAGAGGCGCCAAAGAGGCTGTTTTTGTCGAAAAGAATCCAAAAGCGATGGCCTGTGTCAAAGAAAATTTAAACTATACAAAGCTTTCTGAGAAAGCGATGACCATGACGAAAGATGTTCTGACAGCTCTGTATCAGCTGGAAGGCGAGAAAGTGTTTGATTTTGTATTTATGGATCCTCCGTATGATCAGGATCTGGAGAGACAGGTTCTTACGTATCTGTCCGGTTCCGAACTGATTTATGAGGATACCGTGATCATTGTGGAATCATCAAAGCATACGGACTTTTCTTATCTGGAAGATTTGGGCTTCACACTGATCAAAGAGAAAGAATACAAGACGAACAAGCATGTTTTCATTGAGAAAGCTGGAAAGGAAATGATATGTTAAGAGCCATTTATCCGGGCAGTTTTGACCCTGTTACATACGGACATTTAGATATTATCCGCAGATCCTGTAAAATTGTGGATGAACTGGTTGTCGGTGTGCTGAATAATAATGCGAAAATGCCGTTGTTTTCTGTAGAAGAACGTGTTAAAATGTTAGAGGAAGCGACCAAAGATCTGACAAATGTCAGAATTGTTCCATTTCACGGACTTTTGATAGATTTTGCCCGTCAGATGGATGCCTTTGTGATCATCAGAGGACTTCGGGCAATTACAGATTTTGAATATGAATTGCAGATGTCGCAGACGAACCATAAACTGGAGCCGGATCTGGAGACGATGTTTCTGACTACCAGTATCGAATATTCTTACTTAAGCTCTACAACCGTCAGGGAGATTGCCGCTTATGGGGGAGATGTATCACAGTTTGTGCCAGAAGCGGTAGCAGGAGAGTTGGAAGCGAAGATGAAAGCAAAAAGGAGAGTGTAACTATGAGCAGCCGTATTGAACAGATTATTGAGGAGATTGAAGAGTACATTGACAAAGATTGTAAGTTTCAGCCGTTATCCTCGACAAAGATTATTGTAAATAAAGAACATCTGGATGAGCTTTTGAGAGAACTCAGAATGAAGACTCCGGATGAGATCAAGAGATATCAGAAGATCATCAGCAACCGGGATGCGATCCTTGCGGATGCAAAAGCAAAAGCCGATGCGATGATCGAAGAAGCACAGGTACAGACAACAGAGCTTGTCAGTGAGCATGAGATCATGCAGCAGGCATATGCACAGGCAAATGAGATCGTGACACAGGCGACCGCACAGGCTCAGGAGATCATCGACAATGCAACAATGGATGCAAATGAGATCCGTATGGGTGCGATCCAGTATACCGATGATCTGCTTGCCAATGCAGAGAGTATTATCGGTCATACATTAGACAGCTATACGACAAAATATGACGGACTGATCAACTCCCTTCAGGAGTGTTATGATGTTGTCCGCACGAATCGTGCAGAATTAGAGTCTCCGACTCCGGAAGAAGGACAGGAGTTCTCAGGCGAAGCATAAAAGATATAAGATGCCAAGCAGGCTGGTTACCAGAGCGGTAGCCAGCTTTTGTGTTATGTAGGGAAAGATTGAAAAACCGGCTTTTTGTATCATGCACTGTGTCTGGGCGGCAGCGCATATGCCTCCGAATGCTGTCAGAGAGAGCGCCAAAATGTATTTTACAGGAAAAGAAACGGCAGACATTCCAATCAACTGAATCCCGTTTGTGATTTCCAAAACCGGCAGAAGAATTTGAACCGCCGGAAAGCAGGATGCCAGGTTTTCTGACAGTGCGATCAACACGGAGAAAAGAATCATATAGCCCCCCACTTTTGTGATTGCTTCAAAGCTGTCCATAATGCAGTGATCCAAAATGTCAAAGGACCAGAACGTATTTTTCTGCCAGCCTGAATCCGGAGCCTGAAATGCCTGTTTTCCCTTCAAATACGTTCTTCTCGTAAAAAAGCTGACCAGAATGGGCGCAGCTGTCAGGATCAGGATGGACGGAATCATCAGTTCGCTTTTTCCCAGTGTTTTCCAGACTACAAAATTGAAAATAAAGACCGGACTTGTATTGTTGCAAAAGGAGAGTAGATACGCTCCTTCCTGCGGTGAAATCTGTTTTGTATGTGTCAGGTCTGCGGAAATTTTGGCGCCCATAGGATATCCGCAGAGAAAGCCTGCAATGATCGCAAAGCTCCCGTTTGGAGAGACCCGGAAGATTTTGTTCAGAAGAGGGCCGAACAGGCGGGCAATCAGACGGATGCAGTTGGTGGACATCAGCAGGTTTGTGATGATCAAAAAGGGAAACAGTGTGGGAAAGACTGTATGAAACCATAGCAGCAGACCTTTGCTGGCTCCATTAAATACATCTTTTGGAAATAAAAGCATAAAGGCAAAACAGATCAGAACTCCGATTCCGGCCAGATTTTTTCTCATAGGAAAACTCCGATTCACTTGTTGTTATATGTATATGACGATATGGGACATTTATCAGTGGAAAGTTTTAGAAGAAACCGGCATACGATAATTTGAAACATCCAACGGGAGAAAGTTCTATGCGTCACAGATATATCAGCTATTTTGCGGGAATTTTTCTTCTGGCATTTTTTGCCGTATTAAATACCGGGGTTTTGATTTCTGTCAGTGGATTTCAGAGACTTCAAAAACCGGTGGTATCTCAGCCTGATTTTCGCAGGCAGCCTGTTTCTGAAACCATGCAGGTTTATTTGAAACAGGCTGCAGATCCGGGACGGGACGTGGGACTCTACTGGATGGCAACAGACTTTGAAAACCGCAGATTTCCAGGAAAAGTCTCACCTTCCGGATTTCAGAAGCTGTACCGCCAATGGCGAAACCAAACGGGCTGGGATGCTTATGTGCAATCATGCAGGGCAATCTGGAATGATGTAAAATATTTCCCCATCCCGCAGTCTCTGGATGATACCGAGGATAAGATTTCTTATGTTGATTCCTGGATGTTTGAACGAAATTACGGAGGAAAACGGGGGCATGAGGGAACAGATATTATGGCAGAGAAAAATACGCCCGGGTATTATCCTGTTGTAAGCATGACGGATGGTGTCGTAACCGAAAAAGGCTGGCTGGAAAAGGGCGGCTGGAGGATTGGGATCACGGCACCGACGGGAGCGTATTTTTATTATGCACATCTGGATTCTTATGCGGAGCTTGAGAAGGGAGATTCGGTAAAGGCAGGAGATCTGCTCGGCTATATGGGGGACAGCGGATATGGAGAGGAGGGAACAACGGGGGAGTTTCCGGTGCATCTCCACCTTGGGATTTATCTGAAAGAAGGAACGGAAGAAATCAGTGTAAATCCGTATCCGGTGCTGCGGTATGCAGAAAATGCCAGAATAAAATGTGTGTATTCTAGGTAGTCTTACTATAGGAATTATGGTATAATCATGTTCATGTGGAGGAATGAATATGAATTTACCAAATACATTTGAAGAAAAGATGAAACACCTTTTGGGTGAAGAATATGAGGATTATTTAAAATGCTATGAGGAGCCGCGTCATTACGGACTCCGTGTCAATATAAACAAAATTTCCGTGGAGGATTTCTTGAAAATCGCTCCATGGCCGCTGCGTCCGGTTCCATGGATCTCAAATGGATTTTATTATGACGGAGATCAGATCCAGCCGGCAAAGCATCCGTACTATTTTGCAGGACTGTATTATCTGCAGGAGCCAAGCGCGATGACACCGGCAGACCGGCTTTTGATCGAGCCGGGAGACCGGGTGCTGGATGTATGTGCCGCTCCCGGAGGAAAGGCGACAGAGCTTGGGGCAAAGTTACAGGGAAAAGGAGTTCTGATGGCAAATGACATCAGCAATTCCAGAGCCAAAGGTCTGCTGAAGAATATTGAATTATTCGGAATCGGAAATATGCTGGTGCTCAGCGAAGAGCCGGGCAAGCTGACCGAGTATTTTCCGGAATATTTTGACAAGATCCTGATCGATGCTCCGTGTTCCGGAGAAGGAATGTTTCGAAAAGATAAAAAGATGGTCAAAGCATGGGAAGAGCATGGTCCGGAGTTTTTCTCAAAAATTCAGCGAAGTATCATCACGCAGGCGGCATCCATGTTGCGTCCTGGTGGAATGATGCTGTACTCTACCTGTACCTTTGATCCGTCAGAGAATGAGCAGACCATCGAATATCTGCTGGAAGAATATCCGGAGTTTGAGATTTGTGAGATGGCAGGATATGAAGGCTTTGCACCGGGAATGCCGGAAGTGACAGACAGCAAAAACCCAAATCTTGCAAAGACAGTCCGGATTTTTCCGCATCGAATGGAAGGGGAAGGACATTATCTTGCACTGTTGAAAAAGGGGGAAGGCTCTCCGATTGCTCTGAAAGAAAAGGATTCTAAAAAAGGCGGAAAACTGCCGGAAGAGCTGGAAGAGTTTTTCCGGAACGTTTCCTGGAAACCGGAAGCATCAAGACTGGATATCCATGGAGAGAGAGTCTACTATATGCCGAAGGGACTTCCAAAGCTGAACGGTGTCCGCTTTTTAAGAACCGGATTGCTGCTCGGAGAACTTAAGAAAAAGCGGTTTGAACCGAGTCAGGCGTTTGCAATGTCACTGAAAAAAGAAGAGTATGCCAATATTCTGGATTTGTCCGTACAGGATGAACGTGTGATCAAATATTTAAAAGGAGAGACTCTGGATGTAGAAGATCTTGTCTCCCGCAAGGAGAAAGGATGGTATCTGGTCTGTGTGGACGGATATCCGCTCGGATTCGGAAAACTGGCAAACCAGACGCTGAAAAACAAATATCTGCCGGGCTGGCGCTGGCAGTCATAAGGATGAAAAGAGATGAAGATAAGACTGGATAAATATCTCGCAGATATGGGAGTGGGCACAAGAACAGAAGTAAAGCGGGCGATTTCCAAAGGCAGAGTGTCTGTGGATGGCGCTTGTGTGAAAAAGCCGGAAACAAAGATCGATACCGAAGAGACAACCGTTGTATTCGACGGTCAGACCGTCGGCTACACAAAAAAAGAATATTATATGCTGCACAAGCCCGCCGGGGTGATTTCGGCAACAGAGGATGCCAGAGAAAAGACGGTGATCGACCTGATTGTTTCCCGCAAAAGAAAGGATCTGTTTCCGGTAGGACGTCTGGATAAAGATACCGAAGGGTTGCTGCTGATCACCAATGACGGGGAACTGGCGCATCGGCTGCTTTCCCCGAAAAAGCATGTAGATAAGACGTATTATGCGAAAGTGCAGGGGATCGTTACGCAGGAAGATGTCCGTAAATTTGCAGAAGGCGTGGATATCCATGAGAAAAAGCTGACTGCTCCTGCAGTGTTGGAGGTAGTAAAGTCGGGAGAAGTTTCAGAGATTCTTCTGACGATCTGCGAAGGGAAGTTTCATCAGGTGAAGCGGATGTTTGAAGCAGTCGGTAAGAAAGTCATTTATCTGAAGAGGCTCAGTATGGGACCGCTTCAGCTGGATGAAACTTTGATGCCCGGCGAATACCGGGAATTGACAGAGAAAGAGAAGGATACACTATGCTCAGTGGAAAAAAAGCAGTAATTTTTGATATGGATGGGACGCTGACGGATTCCATGTGGATCTGGCCGGAAGTGGACCGGATCTTTTTAAAGAAATACCATCTGACCCCGCCGCCCGGATTCGCCAAGGCATTGGAGGGAAAAAGCTACACAGAGACCGCACAGTATTTTCTGGATGTATTTCCAGAGCTCTCCTGTTCGCTGGAAGATGTGCAAAAGGAGTGGATCGATATGACACTGCATCTGTATCAGACCCAAGTGGAGCTAAAGCCGGGGGCAAAAGGATTTCTGGAATTTTTAAAACAGGAGCAGATCCTGATGGGAATTGCTACGAGCAATGCAAAGGAGCTGGCTCTTGCCGCTCTGGACGCGCTGCAGATCCGGGAGTATTTTTCTTCTGTACGCACCGGATGTGAAGTGAAAAAAGGAAAGCCTGCACCGGATGTTTATCTGAAAGTGGCAGAGGACCTCGGTGTACAGCCGGAAGAGTGTCTGGTATTTGAAGATGTTCCAAAGGGGATCGAAGCCGGGCGCAATGCGGGAATGACAGTGTGTGCAGTGGATGATGCATTCTCGGCAAGTGATGAAAAAGAGAAAAAAGAAAAGGCGGACTATTTTATCCGCAGTTATGATGAGATCCAAGCAAAAACATATGAAAGATGTGGAGTATAAATACATGAGAGAAAGGTTTTTACCAATTTGCAGACAGGATATGAAAGACAGAGGATGGGACCGGGTTGATTTTGTCTATATTACCGGGGATGCGTATGTCGATCATCCATCTTTTGGTCCTGCTGTGATCACAAGACTTCTGGAATCCAGAGGCTATCGGATCGGGATCATTTCCCAGCCGGACTGGAAGGACAAAGACAGTGTGACCATATACGGAGAGCCAAGGCTTGCATTTTTAGTATCTGCCGGCAATATGGATTCCATGGTGAATCACTATTCTGTCTCCAAAAAGCGCAGAAAATCCGATGCCTATACGCCCGGAGGAGTGATGGGCAGGCGTCCGGATTATGCAACCGTGGTCTATGGAAACCTGATCCGTCAGACCTACAAACAGACGCCGGTTATTCTCGGCGGAATTGAAGCGAGCCTTCGAAGGCTTGCACACTATGATTACTGGTCTGACCGGCTGAAACGTTCCGTCCTTCTGGACTCCGGAGCAGATATGATTTCCTACGGGATGGGTGAACACTCGATCGTAGAGATTGCGGAAGCCCTGGATGCAGGAATTGCCGTGTCAGATATCACTTACATCAGCGGGACAACAGTCAAGACAAAATCTCTGGATTCGGTTTATGATGCCGTGATGCTTCCGTCTTTTGAAGAATTAAAAGCGGACAGGCTTTCTTATGCCAGAAGTTTTTACACCCAGTACTGTAATACGGATCCATTTTCCGGAAAACGTCTGGTCGAACCGTATTCCGAACATTTATATGTGGTACAGAACCCTCCGGCAAAACCGCTGACACAGATGGAGATGGATGATGTCTATGCACTGCCGTTTACCCGCTGTGCCCATCCGGATTATGAAAAACTGGGAGGAGTTCCGGCGACCGCAGAGATCAAGTTCAGTCTGATCAGCAACAGGGGCTGTTTTGGCGGATGCAGCTTCTGCGCACTGACCTTCCACCAGGGGCGGATCGTACAGACACGAAGTCACGAATCTCTGCTGCAGGAGGCAAAGGAGATCACGCAGGATCCTGATTTTAAGGGATATATCCATGATGTGGGCGGACCGACTGCAAATTTCCGGCATCCATCCTGTGAAAAGCAGATGACCAAAGGCGTGTGTAAGACAAAGCAGTGTCTGTTCCCGACACCTTGCAAAAACCTGAATGCAGATCACAAAGACTATGTAGCACTTCTGCGAAAGCTGAGAAAAGTTCCGAAAGTGAAGAAAGTCTTTATCCGTTCCGGAATTCGTTTCGACTATCTGCTGGCGGACGCAGATGATACGTTTTTGAAAGAATTATGTGAGTATCATGTCAGCGGACAGTTAAAGGTGGCACCGGAACACGTTTCAGATCCGGTTCTTTCTATGATGGGAAAACCGGCCAACAATGTGTATGAGACCTTTACGAAAAAGTTTTATGCCATGAACCAGAAAATCGGAAAAGAGCAATATCTGGTGCCGTATCTGATGTCCTCTCATCCGGGATCGACGTTAAAAGAAGCAGTGGAACTGGCAGAATACTGCAGAGATCTTGGATATATGCCGGAGCAGGTGCAGGATTTCTATCCGACTCCGTCTACAATTTCTACCTGTATGTACTATACCGGTGTGGATCCGCGGACAATGAAACCGGTCTATGTTCCGAAAAATCCGCATGAGAAAGCCCTGCAGAGAGCGTTGATCCAGTATCGGAATCCGGAAAACTATGATCTGGTTGCAGAGGCGCTGAAAAAAGCCGGCAGAACAGATCTGATCGGATTTGAAAAGAATTGTCTGATCCGCCCGCGCAGATTGAAAAAGGAACAGCCTGTCAAAACGGGCAGACCAAAACAGAAGAAAAAGACCATACGGAATGTACAGAAAAAGAAGACAGAAAAGAGGCGTGGAAGATGAAAATTGCAGTGATCACCGGGGCATCCTCCGGTATGGGGCGGGAGTTTGTCCGCCAGATTCCGCATTTCTATATGAACCTGGATGAATTGTGGATCATTTCACGCAGAAAAGACCGACTGGAAGCGATCGCGAAGACCTGTTCGGTTCCGGTCCGCATCTTTGCAGGAGATCTGACAGATCCGATGTTTCTTCAAACGGTCAAAGATACACTGCAGCGTCTAAGACCCGATATCCGGATGCTGGTGAATGCAGCAGGCTTCGGAAAAAGCGGTACTGTTTTGGATATCGCAAAAGAAGAGTGGCCCGCACAAAGTGAGATGGTGCGTCTCAACTGCGAGGCATTGACAAACATGACGCTTTTGTGTGCGCCCTATCTGTCACAAGGAAGTCGGATCCTGCAGATTGCATCTGCTGCGGCATTTGCTCCGCAGCCCGGGTTTGCGGTTTATGCAGCCACCAAATCTTATGTACTCAGCTTTTCCAGAGCTCTTGGCGCAGAGTGGAAGAAAAAAGGAATCTATGTCACTGCAGTCTGCCCGGGACCTGTGGACACAGAATTTTTTGAGCGGTGCGGGCAACCTGAAAATCCGCTCAAAAAAATGACAATGGCAAAGGCTCCAAACGTAGTAAAACAGGCACTTCTGGATGCGAGACGAAAAAAAGCAGTCTCAATCTTCGGGTTCTGGATGAGGGCACTGTACATACTGGTCAGGATCGTTCCGGTCAGTTGGATTTTAAACGTACAGACCATTGGAAAAAAGTAGGAGAGAAGAACAAATGAAGCGAATCGAAAAAGGAACTCCAGGTTATCTGGATTATAAGAAAAAAGTAGAAATCATCCGGACTGTGATTTATTTTCTGCTCGTAGCTGCCATTTTTACACTGGGCTACGTACAGACAAAAACAAGAAGCAATCTTCTGACAGTGGTGGCAATTCTTGGCTGTCTTCCTGCCGCAAAAGCGCTGGTGGGAGTTATCACCAGGTTTCCTTATGCTTCTGTAGATCAGAAGCTGGTTCATGAGGTTGATACAAAAGCACCGCATACGACCAGAGTATACGATCTTGTCCTGACAACCCGTGAAAAAATCATGCCGGTGGAGTGTGTGGTGATCTCCAACGGAACGGTATTTGGATACACAGACAGCAAAAAGGTCGATTTAAACGTCCTTTCCAAACATATCAGGGATATGATGACGCAGAATCGTCTTTCGTATTCCACTGTGAAATTTTATCAGGATTATAAGGTTTTTCTCTCCAGGATCGAAGGACTGGAATCGATCGCCATGGTAGAAAATGCCAAAATAAACGGAGAGGAAGAAGCGCAGACCAGACAGCTTCTTTTAAACCTCTCCATGTAATGAGGAGTTACAAAACATGCAGGAAATCAAGATTACAGAACAGGAAGCCGGGCAGCGGTTTGACAAGCTGCTTTGCAAATACTTAAATAAAGCCCCGAAGAGTTTTTTGTACAAAATGCTCCGGAAAAAAAATATTACGCTGAACCGGAAAAAGGCGTCCGGCAATGAAAAGCTGGCAAAGGGCGACTGTGTAAAATTATTTTTATCAGATGAAACGATCCAAAAATTTTCGGAAGCGTTTTCCGGCTATACAAATGTCAGTCTGGACATTCTCTATGAGGATGCGGATATTATTCTGATCAATAAGCCTGTGGGGATGCTCTCCCAGAAAGCAGCAAGGTCAGACGAGTCTTTGGTGGAGCATCTGATTTCTTATCTGATCCAGAGCCATGCACTGACAGAGGAGGATCTCCGGACATTCAGACCTTCCATCTGCAACCGTCTGGACCGCAATACAAGCGGAATTGTAGCGGCAGGGAAAAGCATGGCAGGACTGCAGTCACTCAGCCAGATGTTTCATGATCGCACCATTGGAAAATATTATCTCTGCCTGACAGCGGGAATCATCGAAAAACCGAGCCGGGTAGAAGGATGGCTTTTTAAGGACGAGCGCACCAACAAAGTAGAAATACTGTTTCAGGAAAGACCTGGAAGTGCACGGATCATCACCGAATACCGTCCGATAAAGTCCCATGACGGTGTAACGCTTTTAGAAGTGCATCTGATCACCGGAAAGACCCACCAGATCCGTGCCCATCTGGCTTCGGTCGGACATCCGCTGATTGGAGACCACAAATACGGAGCATCGCAGATCAACCGGGAATACGAGCAGAAATATCACTTGCAGTCACAGCTTCTTCATGCTGCCAGACTGCAGTTTCCGGTATGTACGCAAACCTTATGCAACGTATCCAAGAAAGAGTTTACAGCGCCGCTTCCGAAACAGTTTTACAGGATTGCAGCCGAAAAAGGGGTGTTGTAATGGGAACCTGGAATTCAAGGGGACTTCGTGGTTCTACCCTGGAAGATATGATCAATTACACAAATACCCGGTATGAAGAAATGGGACTGGCGCTGATCCAGAAGGTGCCGACCCCGATCACTCCGGTTCGGATTGACAAGGAACGGCGTCATATCACACTTGCCTATTTTGACAAGGTCAGCACCGTGGATTATATCGGAGCTGTTCAGGGAATTCCCATTTGTTTTGACGCAAAAGAGTGTGCCGCAGATACATTTCCGCTTCAGAATGTTCACGAGCATCAGGTTTCTTTTATGGAGAAGTATGAAAAACAGCAGGGGATTTCTTTTCTGATTATTTATTACAGTCAGAAAGAAACGTTGTATTACATGAGATTTGGAGAGCTTTTGAAATTCTGGAAACGGGCACAGTCCGGCGGGCGCAAAAGTATCCGGTTTGAAGAACTTTCCCCGGAATATTTTATGGCTTTGAAAAATCATTGTTTTGTTCCATATCTGGATTATATTCAAAAAGATTTGGATGACAGGGATTGACAGAAGAAATGAAAGTTCGTATAATTACAGAATAATTTAATGTATTAGCATAGTAAAGTGAAAGGGTGTTATGAATTATGGAACAAAAGTTACATACTCCCGAAGGAGTTCGAGATATTTACAGTAATGAATGCAGAGCAAAGCTGGCAGTACAGGATAAACTTCATCAGGTGCTGCATCTTTACGGATATCAGGATATTCAGACTCCGACTTTTGAATATTTTGATGTGTTCCGCAAAGAGATCGGGACGATTTCATCCAGAGAGCTGTATAAGTTTTTTGACCGGGAGGGGGATACACTGGCACTTCGGCCGGATATCACTCCTTCGATCGCAAGAGCGGCAGCAACTCTGTTTGAGACCGAAGACTTTCCGATCCGTCTTTGTTATGTGGGAAGTACCTTTATCAATCACAGCAGTTATCAGGGACGCTTAAAAGAGAGTACACAGCTTGGTGCTGAGCTGATCGGAATCGATTCTGTGGAAGCAGATGCCGAGATGATCGCCATGGTCGTAGATGGTCTGAAAAAAGTAGGACTCAAAGAATTTCAGGTGAATATCGGGCATGTGGATTTCCTGCAGAGCCTCATGGAAGCTACAGGACTTTCAAAAGAGCAGCAGGAAGAAATCTATAATCTGATCGCAAACCGGAATTTCTTTGGAGTCGAGGAACTCTTAGAGCAGGCGGATGCCTCCCCGGAATTAAAAGAGACGTTCCGTCTGCTTCCGGAGTTCGCAGGAGATGTGGATGTGCTGAAAAAGGCCGTTGAGCATGCACCTACCGATCAGGCAAAACAAGCGGTGGGACGGCTTTTGAAGATTTATAAACTGCTTGCATTGTATGGGGCTGATGATTATGTGACCTTTGATCTGAGTATGAGCGGTCATTATGGATACTATACCGGGATTGTATTTCGGGTCTATACTTACGGAACCGGTGATGCCATTGTGACAGGCGGACGTTATGACCATCTTCTGGAAAAGTTTGGAAAGCAGACGCCGTCGATCGGATTTGCCATTATCATTGATGAGCTGCAAAACGCTCTGTCCAGACAGAAGATCACTGTGGAGACCGGTCACAACAATCTCATCGTCTATACCGATGCCACAGAAAAATGGGCCATTGCACTGGCAAAAGATTTCCGTGAAAAAGGAAAATACATGGAACTTTTGAAACGGACTGAGGAAGATTCAAAAGAGACCTTTATCGCTTACGGAAAACGGACACATGCGGTCAGCATGCTGTATTTGAACGAGAATCTGACGATTGACATGGTAAACCTCTCTACCGGAGAAGAAAAGAAGGTAAATGCCAGAAAAAAAGCGAAAGCGAGGGAGAACAGATGAAATATTTAACCTTTGCCCTGACCAAGGGACGCCTGGCAAGTAAAACACTGGAGATGCTGGAACAGCTTGGAATCACCTGTGAAGAAATGAAAGAGAAGGATTCCAGAAAACTGGTGTTTGTCAATGAAGAATTAAAATTAAAGTTTTTCCTCGCAAAAGGGCCGGATGTTCCGACTTATGTCGAATATGGAGCAGCAGATATCGGAGTTGTCGGCAAAGATACGATCGTGGAAGAAGGACGCAACGTACATGAGGTACTGGATCTTGGATTCGGCTCCTGCAGAATGTGTGTATGCGGGCCACAGGATGCCAAAGAGCTTTTGGAGCATCGTGAGGTGATCCGCGTGGCAACCAAATACCCAAAGATCGCAAAGGACTATTTTTATAATAAGAAGCATCAGACCGTAGAGATCATCAAGATGAACGGCTCCATTGAGCTGGCACCGATCGTCGGGCTTTCTGAAGTGATCGTTGATATTGTGGAGACGGGATCCACCTTAAAGGAAAACGGACTGACGGTGCTTGAAGAAGTGTGTCCGCTTTCTGCGCGCATGATCGTAAATCCAGTCAGCATGCGGATGGAGAATGACCGGATCCGTGATCTGATTGGAAGGATCCGAAATCTTTTGGAGGGGGAAACAGTATGAGAATTGAACGATTAGATGAAATAACCAGAAAAAATCTGCTCGAAGATCTGCTCAAAAGAAGTCCCAACAGTTATGGAACGTATGAAGCAAGTGTCCGCGAGATTCTGGATGAAGTAAAAAACAGACGTGACGAAGCCGTGTTCGCTTATACGGAAAAATTTGACGGTGCAGCACTTAATGCGGATAATATTCAGGTAACAGAAGAAGAGATTCAAAAAGCCTATTCCCAGGTGGATTCCTCTCTTCTGAATGTCATCCGAAAATCACTGAAAAATATCGAATCCTATCATGCAAAACAGATGCAGTACAGTTGGTTTGACAGCAAACCGGACGGTACGATCCTAGGACAGAAAGTGACGCCGCTTCAAAGGGTTGGTGTGTATGTACCGGGAGGAAAGGCTGTTTATCCGTCTTCTGTTCTGATGAATATCGTTCCCGCAAAAGTGGCTGGTGTGGATGAGATCATTATGGTCACGCCGCCGGGAAAAGACGGTAAAGTCAATCCGGCAACGCTGGTTGCGGCAAAGGAAGCGGGTGTGGATGCAGTCTATAAAGTGGGCGGTGCACAGGCAATCGCAGCACTTGCTTATGGAACCGAGAGCATCCCGAAAGTGGATAAGATCGTGGGACCGGGCAATATCTATGTAGCACTTGCCAAAAAAGCAGTGTACGGTCATGTCAGCATTGATTCGATCGCAGGACCGAGTGAGATCCTTGTTCTTGCAGATGAGACTGCCAATCCACGTTACGTGGCAGCGGATCTTCTGTCCCAGGCAGAACATGATGAGCTGGCATCTGCAATTCTTGTGACGACCAGTGAAGAACTGGCAGAAGAAGTATCCCGGGAAGTGGACGGATTTGTAAAAGAGCTCTCCAGAGGCGAGATCATTCAGAAATCTCTGGATAACTATGGGCATATTCTGATCGCCGAGACGCTGGATGACGCGATCGACGCTGCAAACGAAATCGCATCTGAGCATCTGGAAATCGTGACAAAAGATGCATTTACCGTGATGACCAAGATTCGCAATGCGGGTGCCATCTTTATCGGAGAATACAGCAGTGAGCCTCTTGGAGATTATTTTGCAGGACCAAATCATGTCCTTCCGACAAACGGGACTGCCAAATTCTTCTCTCCGTTGTCTGTAGATGACTTTTTGAAAAAATCCAGCATTATTTCTTACTCAAAAGAAGCACTGGAAGCCGTACATCAGGACATCGAGCAGTTTGCAAAAGCAGAACAGCTCACGGCACATGCAAACTCCATCCATGTCCGCTTTGAAAAGAGGGATTAAAAATGAAGCAGCGCGCAGCAACAATCGAACGAAAAACAAAAGAGACGGACATTTCTCTGACGATCAATCTGGATGGAACCGGGGAAAATGAGATTGCAACCGGAATTCCGTTTTTTGATCATATGCTGAATGGATTTGCCAGACATGGTCTGTTTGATCTGAAGGTGCACGTAACAGGAGATCTGGAGGTGGATTCCCATCATACGATCGAGGATACCGGCATTGTATTGGGGCAGGCAATCGCAGCAGCACTGGGAGAAAAGAAAGGAATCAAGCGTTACGGAAGCTTTCTGCTTCCGATGGACGAGACACTCGCCATGTGTGCAGTAGACTTATCCGGTCGCCCTTACCTGAATTATCAGGCAGAGTTTACAGTGGAAAAACTGGGAACTCTGGATACAGAAATGATCCGTGAATTCTTTTATGCAGTCTCTTACAGCGCAGCGATGAACCTGCATTTAAAGATCGTAGACGGAGGGAACAATCACCATATGGCAGAAGCCTTGTTCAAGGCATTTGGAAAGGCTCTGGATATGGCAACCATGGAGGAACCACGTATGAACGGGGTATGGTCTACGAAAGGCAGCTTATAAAGGAGAACAAAACGATGAGTTATAAAAGATTGATCCCCTGTATCTTTATTTACAAGGGAAAAGCAATAAAATGGTTTGATGATAAAGAAGTCGTCTCAGACGATGTGATCGGGCTTGCAAAGCAGTACTGTGACAAAGGGGCAGATGAGCTGATCGTATTCGATCTGTCCAATACGGATGACGAGCATGATGAAGCGATCGATCTGATGAAAAAAGTAAACCGTGCCATCAGTATTCCAATGGTTGCAGGCGGAAATGTACGCAGACAGGAAGACGTGAAAAAGATTCTGTACACCGGTGCAAAACGGGCAATCCTGAATTTTTCCAAACCGCTGTCGTTTGAACTGATCGAAGAAGTATCCAAACGATTTGGAAAAGAACGGATCGCAGTATCTTTAAATGATTTTGATGCTTTGTTCAAACAGCAGCATCTGATCGACAAATTCAGTTCCGAGATTATTTTCATGCATCGCCTGGATCTGCTTTCTGTGATGAATATCACAGAGATTCCGTGCGTTGTTCTGACTGATACAATGGAACAGGAAGAGATTTTAAAAATCTTAAAATGCAAGGGTGTCAAGGGCGTTTCCGGTATGCTGATCAGCGAACCTGCACTTGATATCGATGCATTCAAAAATCATTGCATTTCTGAAGGAATTCAGATGACTTCTCTGGAAAGTACGATGAGTTTTTCTGATTTCACGCTGAATACGGACGGACTTCTTCCAGTTGTTGTACAGGATTATAAGACCAACGAGGTTCTGATGATGGCCTACATGAATGAAGAAGCATTTGAGCATACACTCAAATCTGGAAAAATGACCTATTACAGCAGAAGCAGACAGTGCCGCTGGGTAAAAGGAGAAACCTCCGGACATTATCAGTATGTAAAGGCGCTGTCAGCCGACTGTGACAACGATACGTTGCTGGCCAAGGTAGAGCAGATCGGAGCGGCCTGCCATACCGGAAATCATACTTGCTTTTATCGGCAGATTGTAGGAAATGAGTACGATTCTAAAAATCCGCTTCAGGTTTTTGAATCTGTATATGCAACGATTGCAGACAGAAAGCAGCATCCGAAGGAAGGATCTTATACCAACTATCTGTTTGATAAGGGGATTGACAAGATTCTGAAAAAGGTGGGAGAAGAAGCAACAGAGATCGTGATCGCTGCCAAGAATCCGAACCCGGAAGAGATCAAATATGAGATTTCTGATTTTCTGTATCATGCCATGGTACTCATGGTGGAACGCGGTGTCACATGGGAAGATATCGTAAAAGAACTGGCAGACAGATAAGTTCTAGTTCTTAAAAAAAAGACATATGATGGGGGTAAGAAGCCCGTCATATGTCTTTTTTACAGGAGGAACCTTTATGAACGAATCAGAAGCACGCCGAAGAGAACTGCTCAGACAGACACGCAGACTTTATCATGAGACAGGCAGAAGCACGCCTGTGATTCATCCGAGATATGGAAATCTTACAACTTCTGTCACAGAGGACGATGCAGCAGAGGATCACTCTTTTTTGTTTCGTCTGGGACTTTCCATCCTTTGTTTTGCCTGTTTTGTCTGGATGGATTATGGCAAGATCGAGGTGGCAGAAGTCAACAGCGGCAGGATTTTAAATGGGATTGAGAAGCAGATTACACCGAAGGAAATGAAAGAAGAATTAATTCAGGTATGGAAAGCATTGTAGGAATGTGGTATTCTGTTACCGGAGGTTGAACTATGGCATACCAAAGAAGAAAAAGAAGATTTGACAGAAAAAAGGTCGTTCTGGTAGAACGAACGATCTGTATCCTGATTTTGCTCGCTTTGCTGGCACTTGCAGGACGGTGGATCGCAGGACAGCTGTCAAAAGAAGATTCGCAGAAAAAAAAGCAGACAAAGACGCAGACTGATAATACGGCTCAAAAGGAAGATAAAACTGAAGCGGAAAATACGCAGACTCCGGTCTATGATTTCGTATGCAGTGACGGCACCTTATCAGCAGAATTTCAGCAGACACTCTCTGATCGTGCAAAAGAAGATAAAAAAGTACAAAAGATTCTTGCAGATTCCCGCAATTATCCGGTGAGTATGCTGGAGCTTCTGGCAAAAAATGCAGAGACAACAGATTTCGTGGCAGATTATCCGGAGAAGAAAGATGAGGCACCTGCTGAATCCATCGGAGAAGTAAAAGAAGGTGAGATTCCGCTCTTGATCCAGTGGGATGAACGGTGGGGGTATATTCATTATGGAGATGGAATCATAGCGAACAGTGGATGTGGTCCGACAGCGCTTGCTATGGTAGCTGCAGGACTCACCGGAGATAACAGTATTACCCCGTATAAGATCGCATCCTATGCAGGCGCCAACGGATATTATGTGGCAGGCTCCGGAAGCAGCTGGAGTCTGATGACGGAAGCCGCTTTGAATTTTGGAGTAGCAGGAACAGAGATTGCATTGTCAGAAAGCTCTGTCACAGAAGAATTGAATGCAGGACATCCGATCATCTGCAGTATGAAGCAGGGCGATTTCACAACAGACGGACATTTTATCGTGCTGACAGGCATGGCAGACGGTAAGATTCAGGTGCATGATCCAAACAGTAAAGAACGAAGCAGCCGTACCTGGGATTATGCGACACTGGAACCACAGATTGAGAATTTGTGGAGTTTTACGAAATTATAATATTTTTTACGCAGGAGATGTAACAGCATGAAATTAAAAAACACAGTCCGGGAATTTGCAGTGATCACATTTGCCATGCTGATTGTATCGGCAGCCGTTTATTTTTTTATGGTTCCCAGTAAAATCGTCATGGGAAGTATTTCCGGTCTGGCGCTGGTATTTTCCCAGCTCACCGGGATTTCCATGTCGATCCTTACGTTCTTTCTAAATGCCATTTTGCTTGTGATCGGATTTTTGCTGATTGGGAAGGATTTTGGGGCGAAGACAATTTACACTTCGATCCTGCTTCCAATCTTTCTCTGGATCTTTGAACGATTGATTCCGGTCACAGAATCCGTTACAGGCAATCAGGTATTTGATCTTGTTACGTATACTCTGATCGTAGCGCTTGGACAGGCCATGTTGTTTCATGTCAATGCCTCTTCCGGCGGGTTAGATATTGTGGCAAAAATTCTCAATAAATTTGCACACATGGAACTTGGAAAAGCTGTCATGCTGTCCGGATTTGTAACAGCAATGACATCTATCCTGGTGTATGACGTACCGACACTCATTGTCAGTCTGCTTGGAACGTATGCAAACGGTATGGCTGTGGATTATTTTATTGATGGATTTAATAAGCGAAAACGGGTGTGCATCATTTCTGATGATTATAAGGAAATACAGAATTATATCATCCATGATCTGAAACGCGGTGCCACCCTCTATGTCGCCCAGGGCGCCTATGATGAAAAACACCGTACAGAACTTGTGACGATTCTTGCACAGCAGGAGTACCGGCTGCTTCTCAACTATCTGCACACCACAAAAAAGGACGTGTTTGTAACCGTTTCAACTGTCAATGAAGTGATCGGACAGTGGAATGCAAAGTAACAGGAAAACAAAAGCAAATCAATCCCCCACACCGAAATCGGTTTTTTCATACAGGACTTCCACAGACGGATCTTCCAGAAGGTCGGCATATTTTTGCATAAACCAGTCAACCAGTTCCTGATCCCGTTTGACGTCCGTGCTGTTGTTCGTAAACACATTGACAGTTCCCAATTCAAAATGTGTCTTTAACATCCGAATATCATAATCGATCATTTCTTTTGTCTGGCCTTTGATGCCGACCATCAGGCAGGGTGAATCAAAGTATTTGCGGACTTCTTCCGGAGAGTCAAAATCTGCATGCTTATTTAAATACTCCTCCCGGAAGGTTTTATCAAATGTTTCCACACCAATTTTAAAAGTAATGGGAATTCCCATATAATCCCGCATTTTCTGCAGATGTTTCCGGTACATCCAGTGGGATTCAAAAAACAGACAGTGGATCTGCTTTTCCGCAATAATTTCTTTGATCATTTTCAGAGTCTCTTCGGGAAGCTCAAAACAGCTTCCCGAATTGATGACTTCCAATACACCGAGTTCTCCGGTGACATGGGAGAGGACTTCCTGATTCAGAGCGTTCATTTCCTGAACATCCCGTGAATTATCCTCAATATAATCACAGAAACGGCATTTTCCCCAGGCACAGGGTCTGCCTTTTAACAGCACGATTTCCCGCGGATTTTTATTTGTAATCTTATTGTATCTTTCCATGAATATTCTCCTTACTTATTTACTGCTGCTTTAACGGAAGAAGGAAGCAGTGCCAGAAGTACGGCTGTCAGTGCCAGAACGATCGCTCTGTCTGCATAGTCGGTCAATCCCTGAACCATGCATACACTTGCAGTCAGCCCCAGACCAAGATGATGGAACAGCTGCACCAGAAGTGTAGATCCGGACGAGGTGATTCCACCGAATACGATTGCAGTAATAGAAGAGCTGACCAGCGTTCCCGGAATACTGATCATTCCGGCTCCAAACAGGATTTTTCCCAGATCTTTTCCGCCATGAGGCGGTATTTTCCGGAAAACAAAACCGGCCATACATCCGGTGATCATCTGGACCGGAAGGTAATAAAGCGCGTAAATATCAGTTGTCACGCCTCCGATCAGATTACTGACGATTCCGGGAATCATTCCATAAAAAGGCCCCATCACAGCGGCCGCAAACACCGTTCCAAAAGAATCCAGATAAATCGGAAGGCGAAGCAGCAGTGCGATCTGACCTCCGATCAGGTTGATCACCGAACAAAGGGCGAGGATACAAAGTTTATTGGTTGAAAATTTTCTCATAATACGTCTCCTTTCATGATCTGTTCCAGCATGGGCAGGCTTGTTTTGTCTGGTACACCAAGAACTCTGTCAAAAAACATCTGCATAAATGACAATGGAGATGTCCTGGTCAGAATATAGCTGTTTTTATGTCCTTTCCAGAAGTCAAATCTGTCTACAACGCTCTGTCCGATACACAGACCTTCCGTTGCAATTCTCGTACAGGCTTCCATTCCGCTGCAGAGAGTACGGTCGATAAAGTAAGCGACTGCAAGCGGATCATTGATGACACAGCCGATGATTCCTTCCTGTTTCCAGTGAAAATCAAAATAGAACCGGGTAATATTTCGGATACGTTCGCCCATCTGCGGATTCACACAACACATATATTCTAAAATGTCAGGAGTCAGGACGATTTTTCTTGTCACATCCAGTCCCACCATGTGAATCTGTTTGTCCTGTAAAACAGGCAGTTCTTCAAATGCACGATATACAATTTCTGCGGCATGCGGATCGCACCAGTAGTTGTACTCTGCGACCGGAGAGCAGTTTCCATGGCTCTGGCAGCTGCCGCCCATACTGATCAGTTCTCCAAGACCGGCAAGACTTTCAGGATCATTTTGAACCAGTCTGGCCAGGTTTGTCAGAGGTCCCAGAGCAATGATCGAAACCGGCTCCTCCTTTTGGGCAGCTTCATGCAGTGTACGGGCAAGAAAGCCCACACCATCCGTATTGATTGTTCCATCTGTGATTTCGGGGTAATGAGATTCGCCGAGACCGTCTTCCCCGTGGGTATCCATAGCATCCACATAAGGACGGACAAGCGGCAGTTCTTCTCCAAGATAAACAGGAATGTCCGGTCGGTTCATCCAGTGCAGAACTTTTTGCGCATTTGACGCGCCTTTTTTTGCCGGTACATTTCCAGAGACAACTGTGATCCCTAAAATCTCAAGTTCCGGTGATCGCAGCGCCAGCATCAGGGCGAGTGCGTCATCGATCCCGGGATCGCAGTCAATGATGACTTTTTTTGCATTCATTCTCCAATCTCCTTTACTTTTTTATTCCGTGGCAAAGACCACCTTACGAGATACTTGGTTTTTTATACTGGGAAGTTCACGAACCAGTCCAGAGGGCAAAATGCACCTCTGATTTGATAAATGCGAGGTAGAGTATAGCATACCGGAATCTGACTGTACAGAGTTTTCGGGAAAATAATTGAAAAAAATTCACGTAAAGTTCATGTTTATCCTGTATGCTATTGGAAGGAACGCATGATAAGGAGGGATTTCATGTCCAACACAACGAAACAGGCCCTGGAAGCATCTTTAAAGAAAGTAATGCTTCAAAAACCTCTGGACAAGATTACGATTTCTGATATTACATCGGATTGCGGAATCAGCAGGATGGCTTTTTATTATCACTTTAAAGATATTTACGATCTGGTTGAATGGTCCTGTCTGGAGGATGCAAAAAGAGCGCTGCAGGGGAAAAAGACCTATGATACATGGCAGGAAGGCATCCTGCAGATTTTTGAAGCAGTTTTGGAAAACAAGCCGTTTATTCTCAATGCATACCATTCTGTCAGCAGGGAACAGATTGAAAATTATCTGTTTCATCTGACCTATGATCTGCTGAAAGCAGTTGTGGAAGAGAAAACAGCCGGAATGCAGATTCGGGAGGAACAGAAAGAATTTATCGCAAATTTTTACAAATATAGTTTTGTGGGAATCATGCTGGACTGGATCAAACAGGGCATGAAGGAGGACTACAGTGAAATTGTAGACAATATGGCGCTGACGCTACATGGCAGTATTACGAATTCCGTCCAGAATTTTTTATCAAAAACCGATCCGTGATAAAAATTTTATCAAACGTCCTGATTTGTAAATTGAATTTCATGAATAAAAATCATAGTATATGGGCAGAAACAAAGATATCCGATCTGAATCGGACGACATTTCTGGAAAGGTGGTCATTACTATGGCAAAAAAACACGTTGGGATTGGAATTGCTGCGATCGCTGCAGGTGCAGGAGCTGCCACATATATGAAGAAAAAATCTCAGAAAAAGCAAAAGAAGGCACAGATGGATGCCCGGTATCAGGATTACCGGAACACAGAACGCGGAAAACAGGTGAAAAATAAAAAAGGGATCTATTATTCAAATGGAAATTATGAAGCATTTGCCAGACCGGAAAAACCGGAGGGGGTGGAAGAGAAGAGTGCTTATATCGTAGGAAGCGGGCTCGCCTCTCTTGCAGCTGCCTGCTTCCTGGTAAGAGACGGACAGATGCCGGGAGATCATATCCATATCCTGGAAGCAATGGATATTGCAGGAGGCGCATGTGACGGTATCTTCGATCCGACCAGAGGTTACGTGATGCGCGGAGGACGTGAGATGGAAAATCATTTCGAATGTCTGTGGGATCTGTTCCGCAGTATTCCGTCGCTGGAAGTGCCGAATGCATCCGTTTTGGATGAGTTTTACTGGTTGAACAAGCACGATCCGAATTACTCTCTTTGCCGGGCAACTGTCAATCGCGGAGAAGATGCCCATACAGACGGCAAATTTAATTTAAGCCAGAAGAGCTGCATGGAGATCATGAAGCTGTTCCTGACTCCGGATGAAGATCTGTATGATAAGACGATCGAGGATGTTTTTGATGAAGAAGTCTTTGACTCTACATTCTGGCTTTACTGGAGAACGATGTTTGCTTTTGAAAACTGGCACAGTGCACTGGAGATGAAGCTGTATTTCCAGAGATTCATTCATCATATTGCAGGACTGCCGGATTTCAGCGCTTTGAAATTCACAAGATACAATCAATATGAATCTCTGATTCTTCCTATGCAGAAATATCTGGAAGCAGCAGGTGTTGATTTTCAGTTTCATACCGAAGTAACGAACGTCGTATTTGAGAGAAAAGACGGAAAGAAGGTAGCTTCGGCCATTGAATGCAAAGTCAATGGTGTGGAGAAAGGAATCCTTCTGACTGAGAAAGATCTGGTATTTGTGACAAACGGAAGCTGTACAGAAGGAACTGTCTACGGAGATCATCATCACGCACCGAACGGAGATGCAGAAGTCCGTACAAGCGGCTGCTGGTCACTCTGGAAAAATATTGCCAGACAGGATCCGGCCTTTGGACATCCGGAGAAGTTCTGTTCTGATATTTCAAAGACTAACTGGGAATCTGCTACGATCACAACGCTGGATGATAAGATTATTCCTTATATTACAAATATCTGCAAACGGGATCCACGCAGTGGAAACGTTGTGACCGGAGGAATTGTAAGCTGTAAAGACTCCAAGTGGCTGATGAGCTGGACGATCAACCGTCAGGGACAGTTCAAACAGCAGGATCCGGAAAAAGTATGCGTCTGGGTTTACGGACTTTTCACGGATGTTCCTGGAGATTATATCAAAAAACCGATGAAAGACTGTACCGGAGAGGAGATTACGGCAGAATGGCTGTATCACATCGGCGTGCCGACAGATGAGATTCCGGAACTCGCAAAAAACAGTGCACTTTGTGTACCGACGATGATGCCTTATATTACAGCATTCTTTATGCCGAGAACAAAAGGAGACCGGCCGGATGTCATTCCGGATGGCTGCATCAATTTCGCATTTCTCGGACAGTTTGCAGATACGCCGAGAGATACCGTATTTACGACAGAATATTCTGTCCGTACAGCAATGGAAGCTGTCTATGGACTGCTCGGTGTAGACCGCGGGGTACCGGAAGTGTGGGGCAGTGTGTATGATGTACGAGAACTTTTAGACAGTTCCGTTAAATTGATGGACGGAAGATCTCCGCTGGAGATTGAACTGCCGGGACCGCTCAATGCATTGAAAAAGCCATTGATACGGATCGTAAAAGGAACTGTGATTGAAAAACTGCTGAGAGATCATGATATTTTAAGGGACAGTATGTTTTAAACAGCAGAAATATGCGATTCTACCGACAGTCGATTGCCAAAAATTCAGGGATTCTTTATACTGAAAACATCAAAACAATAAGGAGTGATGTTTTTCATGTATGAAATTGACAATCAAAAGTTTGGGGGATTCGTAGCAGCGCTGAGGAAAGAAAACGGTTACACACAGAAGGAACTGGCAGAAAAACTGTTTCTTTCTGATAAGGCGATATCAAAATGGGAACGTGGTCTGGAGTTCTATGATCTGAGAGGCAAGGATTATGACGACCCACAGTGGGATAAGCTGCTTGATCAGATAACGGTGGATGAAATGGTAGAATTGATCGGATGGGGCAGATTTCAGACTGTCACTATCAATTCGATCGGAAAACTTGCCACTCTGGATACAGACGGACCTGCGGGTGTAAATTCCTTTATGACCGGCAGCTTCGGAACCGGATATTGTGCAGGAATCCTTGTGGCACAGACATGGAATGAAGATCTTGCCTATAAACTTGCACAGGGAATCAGCCAGGAGCTGCAAGACTTCGGACTCAATGGCTGGTACGGACCGTCCATGAACCTTCACAGAAGTGCTTTCGGCGGAAGAAATTTTGAATATTATTCAGAAGACAGTATTTTAAGTGCCCGTATGGAAGAAGCAGAAGTAAATGCAGCACTTGACAGCAACATTTATCCTTATCTGAAGCATTTTGCTTTTAATGAACAGGGACAAACCGGAATGCAATCTGCTGTACATGGTTAAACGAGCAGTCTGCAAGAGAACTGTATCTGAAACCATTTGAAGCATGCGTGAAAAATTCCGAAGGACGTCCGCTCGCGATCATGTCATCCTATGTCTTTGTGGGGACAGAATGGGCAGGCGGCTGTCCTGAACTGCTGAATGAGATCCTTCGTGATGAGTGGGGATTGCGCGGAATGGTACTTACGGATTACTTCGGAAACTATGGATACATGGATGCGGACCGTGCAGTGTGCGGAGGCAGTGATATTATGCTGGCAACGATCGGAAGCGAAGCGATCATGACAGATACGAAAAGTGCCACCTCTGTACAGGCAATGCGGACTGCGTGCAAAAATGTTCTCTATACCATAGTAAACAGCAATGTGTACGAAGATTATACCGGAAGTACTTCATTGGTGCAAAATTGAAAAATGAATCGAAATTAATAAAACAGAAACATTCTTTAAATAAAAGAACAACAATTTTCACTTATTATATCCATCAGATGAAAACAAGATGAGAAAGCGAGGTTTTTTTTGATGGAAAAAACAGTGTATTTAGTAACCGGAGCAGCAGGATTTTTAGGGAGTCATATATGCGATGAACTTTTGAAACGAGGCGATCATGTTCGGGCGCTGGTATTGCCGGGAGACAAATCCGTAAAATATATCCCGGAAGAGGTAGAAATTACAGAAGGTGATCTCTGCAATGCAGATTCTCTGGAAAGATTCTTTACAATTCCAAAAGGTCAGGAATCTGTTGTGATTCACTGTGCCAGTATCGTAACGATGAACGCGGACTTTAATCAAAAGCTGATAGATGTCAATGTAGGAGGTACCAAAAATGTGATCGATATCTGTTTAAAACATTCCGAATGTAAAAAAATGGTTTATGTAAGTTCTACAGGAGCAATTCCGGAACAGCCAAAGGGAACCGTAATTCGAGAAACGAACCAGTTCACTCCGATTGATAAAAGCAGACAGGTGGGATGCTACAGTCAGTCTAAAGCTCTTGCTACACAGATGGTTTTAGATGCCTGTAGAGAATGCGGCTTAAAAGCTTGCGTGGTACATCCAAGCGGAATTCTTGGCCCAAAAGATTATGCAGTCAGCGAGACAACAGGAACCGTAATCAAGATCATGAATGGAAAAATGCCGATAGCCATGGGCGGCTCTTTTAATCTCTGCGATGTACGTGATCTGGCACATGGATGTGTAAAAGCTGCGGACAAGGGCAGGATTGGCGAATGCTACATTCTTGGAAATAAAGAGGTTACACTCAAAGAAATGTGCCGGATACTTCATAAGACTAGCGGCTGTAAGACTCCGTATTTCTACGTTCCAATCAATATGGCATACAAGCTTGCCAACCGGATGGAGAAAAAAGCCAGGAAAACCGGAGAAAAACCAATGATAACAAATTTTGCAGTATATAATCTGGCAAGAAACAATCAGTTTGACTACACTAAGGCAGAACGGGAACTGGAATACCACACCAGACCATATGAAGAAACACTCCGGGATGAAGCACAATGGCTGATAGCGGAAGGATTTATTCAGAACTAAAAGGGGATGAAAATGAAATGAATAAGAGAATTTGTGTTATTACAGGTGGCGGAAGCGGTATGGGACTTGAAACTGCGATGATCATGGGAAAAACTCACTATATCATTATCTGCGGCAGAACAGCAGGAAAACTACAGCATGCTATAAAAACTCTTCAAGAGAAAGGCGTGGAGTGTGAAGCGTTTTCCTGCAATGTGGGAGATTTGTACTCAGTCAGAAAACTTGCCAATCATGCTCACGAGCTGGGCGAAGTACAGGCGGGATTCATGCGGCAGGAATGAGCCCACATATGGGAGAAGCAGAAGATATTTTGAAGACCAATGCTCTCGGAACAATCTATATAAACACAGAATTTGCAAAGGTAATGGGAAAAGGTGGCTGCATTCTCGATGTTTCTTCCATGTCCGCATACCTGACTCCATCCATTGTGATGCCAAGAAAACTTTATAAATATGCACTGGAAGAAGTAGAACTATTTCGTAAGAAAATGAATAAACGGCTTCAAATTTTCCCGAAATCAGTCCGAACAGGTGTGGCTTATGGAATATCTAAAGATTTTGTAATCTGGTATTCAAAACAGTCAGCGCCGCAATCAAACGATTCGGAAAACCAAGAGAGATCGCATATCTGTTTTCTACTATTGTAGATGAAAGAAATGGATATCTGACTGGGCTTGACATTATTTGTGATGGTGGTGTGGTTGCATCCGGAGTATCAGCCATGAGCAGATAACCAGCTACAATCAAATATGATAAATCTTAAGAAAATATTAGTCAAATCTCCAGAAATCCGTAATGAAGCTTTGCTAAAATTTATTGCATGAGAGAGGAGACGTTACAATGCCGATGTGCGTCAGGAACAAAACATTCTGGTTATTGGAACTGTTCTAAATGGAACAGATGCGCTATAATATGATTATAAGTTCAAAAGAAAGAAGGAATTGAAAATGAAAGTTTTGATGTTAAATGGAAGCCCGCGGAAAGAAGGATGTACGTATACCGCACTTTGCCAGATTGCAGAGACTTTAAAGGAAAACGGCATCGAAAGTGAGATTTTTCAGGCAGGAAATGCGGATATTGAAAACGTAAGAGCTGCTGCTAAGAAAATGACAGAGGCAGATGCTCTGATTGTCGGTTCTCCGGTATACTGGGCATCTCCAACCGGACAGATCATTGAATTTATGGATAAGTTCTGTTCCTTTGCAGGAAAAGATATGCTGATGAAACCTGCTGCCGCCATTGCCTCCGCCAGACGTGCCGGCACAACAGCAACACTGGATGTTCTCTTAAAATATTTTTCGTTCCACCAGATGCCTATTGTTTCTTCCAACTACTGGAATATGGTTCATGGCAACACACCGGACGAAGTCCAGCAGGACAAAGAAGGACTCCAGATCATGCACATCCTCGGCAAGAACATGGCATGGCTTCTTCACTGTCTGGAAGCCGGAAAAAATGCCGGAATTTCAAAACCGGAAGCCGAAGAGAAGGTAAGGACAAACTTTATTCGTTAAATCTCTGGTTTTTCAGCACATCCCGGATGAAATACAGTCCGGGATGTGTTTTATTCTTTCTCGGAAAACACGATTTCCACCGTAAAATATTGAATGTCCTCTTTCACAGTCATGGCTGCACCAATTTCTTCTGTCATTTTTCTCACACTCTTTAAGCAATCTGATTACTTTCAATTTCCGAATGTTCCGGCTGCCTCCCAGCTTCAGCACTTCCAGATATCCGTTCAAAATCGTCAGCGGTGTACGCAGAGCATCCAGTTCTTTTCCAAGAACTCCGATTTCATCAATTCCAAGATCCAGAATCGGATGACTTAAGTCTCCGGATGCCGTGATCATGATCTCATCTCTCAAATGTGCGATTCCTCCTTCAAAAAAAGTACGGAAGGAGGGATTGTTCATGATATCTGCCATTTTCCCGGCACGATAGAGCCCATCCATACCATAGATAAAAACACTTGTGTACGAATCACAAATAGAAAAGAAGGGCTGGATTGCTTCCACTGCCACTATCATCCATCGTTTCCGGCACATTATAGTGTTTGGTTTCCTCAGTCAGCCGGTCTGAAAAATCAGAATCCATCGCCGAAAACACCCGAACCTGATAGGTGAAATAATAGAGGATCGGAAGACGGTTCTGCCATGCTACACAAAAGAACAAAATACAACATGTTCCAGTGATCAAAATAAGTAATAATAGCTGTGCCGCCATATTTTGTCTTATCCGTGTGACCAGACTCTTTACTTTAGTCACATCGATACCCCTTTCCGCAGAAAATATCTGCCCTCTATGCTTTACCAGAAGATGTAGCATTTCATACTCGATGTCTGTCAGCTCCAGGAGTTTCCCGCCTGATGTCACTTCCCGCTTTGATTCCTCAATCTGTAAATCATGATACTGCAGACTGGCTGTTCCTTTTTCCGGTACAATTTGATCAGATTCTTTTCCCCGATATACCTGATACCGGCGGATCAGTGCTTTCACCCTGCTGATCAATTCACTGTAGGAAAATGGCTTCGCAAGATAATCGTCCCCGCCGCTGGAAAATCCAAGTGTTTTATCGCTGTCCTTTGTTTTTGCACTGAACAGGTATGATATCCATCCATACCGGGCATCATAATATCCAGAATGATCAGGTCGAATCCAACCTTTTTCAAATTCTGAAGCGCCTGTTCTCCATCCTCTGCCTCTGTCACCCGAAAACCTTCTCCCGTCAGTAAAATCTGTATAATTTTCTGGATTTCGAGGTTATCGTTCACAATTAAAATATCAGCCTGTTCCATATTTGTCGTCCCTTTCTTTTCCATTTTTAAGTTGTTTGATCTGTGTACATTATAGCGAATTTAAAAAAAATACTATTTTTCTTAAGCAATCTTAAGATTTATTGATTTTCAAAGATTCCCGTGGTTGACGCAAAAACTTCAAAAAACGTGTCAACCACGGGCTTTTTGTCGAATAAAATGCAATCAAAAAAGAATTGATTTCAGGTAGAATAATCGAACCGTTTACAACACACTTACAACAAATTGATTTCTATTTTTTCAATCTCATTTCTTAAGTCTTCCAATGTCCGGTGACCATATGTGTCATTTGTAATATCACCTATCTTATGTCCAAGCATTCTTTTTCGATCATTCTCCGCGACTTTATATTTTTCGCACAATTTTGAAAATGTGTGCCGGCAATCATGCGGAGTATGCTTTTCAATTCCAAGTGTGGCCAGTTGAGTATACATCTTATCCCGGAATATATCGATTCTATCAGGCAGGAGCGCTCCATGTGTTTTCATCCGGCGTTTTACGAGATCTAAAATACCGGAATAAATAGGAACGATTCTGTTTTTCCCAGCATCCGTTTTGATACCGCCGAAAAAATAACGTTCTTTCAAATTTACATCTAAAGTCTTATATTCCGATATCCGAAAGCCGGAGTAGCACATGATCAAGATCATCTCAGACACTTCATTTTCTTTTGTTTCCCACAATTTCTTCAAATCTTCATCAGTAAATGGAATTCCATGTTCATCATCGTCATCCTGTGTAATTTCGACATAAGATGAATAATCTTTTGTACACAAATTATTTGACATAGCATATTTGTACATGTGGCAGTATAGATTTTGGATGTGTTCTATACTGGCGTGTCTGAGTGGACAAGCGTCCATTACTTCCTGCAGATCGTCTGTAACAAGCTCTGCGAAAATTCTGTTGTGTAGGGCAGCAGAGTTCTTGAATCCTGCGCGTAGCGTATATTCCAAGCTGGTACGTTTTACTTTTTTTGCATCGTATTCATGCCCGAATTTCTTAACATTGAATTTACGAAATACTTCCGCAAATGTTAATTGCGGCTCTTCCTTTGCTTTAATTCCTTGTACCTGATTATAATTTGCAAGCAGAGACTGGATAAAATCCTCCGCATTCTTTTTGTCATCCACCTGGATATCATTTTCCATGCCGGGAGTATAGGTGCCGGCTTTGTATGCTGTAAGAACTGCAAAGCCGATCATCCAGTCAGAAACATAGCATATTGCTTTCTGTGGCTTCATTTGCCCGTTTTCGTATTCTTCTTTAGCTGGCGGGTAAACGCCGTAAGGATTGCGGCGATTCTTACCAAGGAAGCGTATCTGGCCGTAACCATTGGGCAAACGAGGATGCTTTTTTCTTTTGGCCATATCATCATCTCCTTTAAATTTAGGTATAAAAATAGCAGCCAGCACATGAACAAATGTTCTGGATTGTGTAGCTGCTCCGAAGATGATACAATATTCTTGGCTTCAGATTGCATATCTTCAGATATGTAGACCGTCTCAGTGTTGGTAGCACTGGGGCGGTATTTTATTGCAGTTTTTATTTTAATAAATCATCAATACAAATTTCAAAATCTTCATATATTTTCAATTTGAGTGTATCATGAAAAGAAATGATCACCGGCGCGACATCTTCCTCATATCGGTATACCGTTGTGCGTTCTCTGGCAGGATCTACAATCCAATACTCGCGAACACCGGCATCGGCATAAAGTGCATTTTTTGCAGAATAATCCATTTTACGGCTGCTCGGTGAAACGATTTCGATGATAAAGTCTGGTGCTCCTTCACAGCCACGGTGTGAAATTTTGTTAGAATCACAGACAATGCTGATATCAGGCTCCACATAATTGGAATCATCATCCTTAATAAAAACAGCAAATGGAGCAGGATAAACTTTGCAGTTACCACCTTTTTCTTTGATATAATTCCTCAGAGAGGCGGAGAGTTCCATTACTAATTCCTGATGTAATGGAGACGGTGGTGCCATGTTATAAATTTGTCCGTTGATCAGTTCCGCCCTCTGTCCATCTGGAAGAGCATAGATATCATCAATTGTGTGCGTAGTTGTTTTTAATAATGGCATAGGAAAACCTCCAATCTACTAAAGCATAGTTTCATTTTATAAATTATCCAACCGGGTGGCACTCCGGTATCTCTTTAAGACCACTAGGGCGTGATAGCTGCCTGTTCTATCCTTTGATAAAAGGAAAAGGTGATTCCATGATGGGAAACACCTTCGATCTTAAATTGAATCACAAGCTGGGCGGCGTATCCAGCATCTCAGGTACTCTTGCGAGTGCATAGGGAGCCTTTCAGACCTTTGCAATTCAATTTATTGTATTTCCATTATAGAGGAAAATGTACATTTCTAATTAATATTTCAGATTTTGGTTGATTTATAAATGCTACTTGCATATAATGAACACAAGGAGGAATGTATATGAAAAATTTTTTTATCAACCATCATTCAGAAATAGATGTTTGGTCAGTCAAAATGTTTTTATACTTCCTTTTTGTGTGTATTTTTTTGCTGATATTAAACTGGCTAAACAACGAATTATTATGCGCTATTTTAGCATTGATATTACCATGTTTTATAATTAATAAGCAAATGGTAAATTATATTAATAAATTATTGCATATTATCTTCGGCTTTCGAAGATAATAAGTTATTGGATTGAGCCTCGGAAATCATTTCTGGGGTTATTTTTTCGCCATTTAATATTGAGCTAATAATATCCGGACTTTTTATATCTAAATCATTTACTAATTGAAGGAGTTCTACTTGTTTTTGAAGTTCGATGCGGTTGTCTTCTTGTGTGTTTCCTCTGAGACCGGAAGTTTCAGAGGAAATGGAAAAATCGATATCTTTAGTTTCAGCATCTCTTTTAAATGATAAGTTGAATTTCCCACCATTTATAATATTGCTTATAGAAAATATTAGCAGAGATAGGACAATACCACCTGCTGAAGCATAGCTTATTAGTTCTATGATTCCAGGAGAATGGATATTCAATTTCACTTCGATTTCTGATGAATCAAACGGAATATCGCACTGCACGGCAAGTGAAGAAGCAGTATCCTCTATGGCTTTAGATAAAATAACAAGCTCTTTGAGTGTCAATCCATTTGGATGTCCAGCATGAATAGTTGTATGAACTTCTTCACCTTTGGAATAAATTCCATATATAGTACGGTCAATATAAGGTGCATAGTCATCCATATTAGATAAAGCATGCTGCGAATTAAAACCTTTTGATAGATATATGTCCATTGTCCCTTTTTCTATAGTTTTCAATACCTTTATTCTTCGCCTTTTATAATACGGACAATGAATCGTCATTGAGTCAGGGTCTTTTTGTAAGCAGGTTTCAACATAATTAGTATTTTCATAAGTGTCACCTAATACCTCAGCTATTGTAATTTGATCAGAATTAACGCTTGGAATCAACACAATGTCTCCTCGGCTGATTTCGAATACAAAGCGTTTAATCTTATTATAAATTGAGGTGATTTTGGCTTTCGAGGATCCATCAGTTTCTTCATCATCTATATCGATAGATTCATCATGATCTCCATCATACATTCCGATTAACCGTTTGATAGAATCTTCGTTTTCGTTATTTAGAATATTAAGAGTGATAAAGTCCCACGCAATAGAAATATATTCATGCATAACAAAGTCTTGATAATATTTACCACCATTGGTTCTGATAATCCAGTAATGTCGGGTAGTAGAAATGTTGGGCACTTTGAAAAGTTCTAAAATATTGCTACTCATAATGTCTCCTTTATCTAAAATTGTATTTTTATTAATTAAATACATACACATTTATATTTTTGTTCCTGACAGTCTTTCATCGTTTTCCGTATCTTTTTGCACCACTTTACTCTATATAAACGCTGTAGCGGTTATATCTTAAAGAACATATTCTCCTAAGATTCTTCCGATTTCAACAATATCACTGGATCCAGTAAATTCAAATTTTACAATTCCGATACCGCTAAAACATAATTGAAGTTCGCTGTCTAGGTCGAATGTTCCAGATGTTTCAATTGAAAATAACTGTACTTTGGAATAAGGTAAAGAAGTAAAATCTTTCTTCCTTCCAGTAACACCCTGTACGTTAACAGCAATAACTCTTTTGTTTGTAAAAATAACAAAATCTCTCATAGCTTGATATTGACCAATAAATTCTTCTCCTGGAATCATGAGAGGGCCAATTAAATCAGCGCTTGGAAAACCGTGTACTTTTTTCATTTTTACATAACTTCCGTTTTTAAAATCAATCATTGTTTCTCCTTTCTTGTCTCAAGATTAGATTCCCATTTTAAAATCTAATTTATAGTGCATCTGCGTTTTTTTGAATTAAATCAAGTAATGTTTTTCGGTATTTTTTATACTGAAAGGATAGTCTTAATTCTATTATTGAAAAAATCAAAAAGATCACACCTAAAATCGGTGATGCTGGGAATATTGCAATATCCAAAATAAATACAATAATTGAACCAATAGCTGAAAATTTCGAACAAAAATTTAATTTCTTAATGCTAAAATTCTTTTTTGCAATAACCACACATTTATTTTTGATGTCATAATGAACTTCGTTTTTATGTTGAGATTCTATATTATGTGGTTCTCTAGTAGTAAGATTTCTTCTGCGATCCGTTTCATTACGTATTAACTCGAGAATATTGGAAGTTAAAATAGGATCAGTTGTAGAAGTAACTTGTTTTGCCATATTAAGGACATTTTGAGAATATTCCCAAAAATCATTTGTTGACAAACTTTGCAATTCTTTCTCAGAAAGAAAAAAGTTATCGTTAGAGAACGATATTTCAGAATAATTCTTTTCAACATCCTCTGAAGGAGTGCAATAAATTGTAATGGTTACAAAAAAGTTAGTTTTTCCAGATTCTAACACATATTTGTCTTCGTAATCGTCATAAGAAAGAATCTTATATTTACCACCATGTACATCCGCATCAATTTTGGAAATCTGATTATTATTTATTAAATTTTTTATGTGAGAACAACTTCCTTTTTTTATATAACCAACATGTACATTATTAAGTACAACTTTTATGGCATTTGAATCATAAGGATTATCTGGTTCAGGAACGAGACGTACATCAAAGCTTGGAAAAGCAATTTCATAAATACGGACATTCTCATAGCCATAAGACTTTAATTCAGATTTAGTAAGACTAAAATCTGAATTTTTATAGCCAAGAGAACAAATTTCATTTTGTCGATAGGTGACTCCAGCAATATTGTGATTCTCCACTTTCATATAGTTTCTCCTCTTTTCTCCCGTACCTTAACACCACATAACTTTTATATAAATACCGAAGCGATTATATCATTGAAAATCTTTCATCCTCAATTCAATCATCTTCTTATGATATCCAAACAATCTGGAAAATTGATCTGTAGTAAAATCCAGATGGTCTTCGATATCAGAATCTTGAATAAGTAGATTTAAAGCGAAACGGTCAGCTTCCGTTTCAAATTTGTTTGTTACAAAATTCGTTCTCGTGTCCATGAATATAGCGTTACTGTCTTTATGCAAGAATAAATGACCAAGTTCATGTGCAATCACAAACAGCATTTCATTTTCTGGTAAACGCTCATCCACGTATATGATGTGGTTCCTTTGAAAATAGTGGTAGAACCCACGAACTCCGTCTAATGGATGAAAAACAAGTATTGCATCCATTGCATTTACAATTTCAAGCGGATTTCTTGTGCCGTATTTTTGAACGATTTCATTCACACGTTCCTTAATATCCATAAGTATCAATCCTTTTTATACTTTTTAGGCGTATATTTCTCTTTGTTCTTTTGTTTTGCCATTTCCATTCCAATTCTCATAGCTGAGAGAATAGAATCTATTGCTTCTGGGGATGCTGGATCTCCATCAAACATCAGACCATCTTGCTTAAGCAATGCTTCTGTATCATTCAGGATGGCTTCTATTTGTTTAGTATCTCTGTTCGTGAGAGATGATTTATCAGTTATTTTCTTGACTGTCCTGTTTTTCCCTGTTTGCAAATACTCAACTGATACCCCGAAATAATCTGCAATTCTTTGTAATTTATCAATCTTCGGAGTACTTACTCCACGTTTCCAATCACTAAGTGTTGACTGAGATACTCCGGTTTCTTTACTTACTTTATAAGGAGTTACTCCATTTTCCTGTAGTAATTTGCTGAAAATCTCATACATAATTTGTTCACCTTTCATAAAAATAAACAATGCTAAAGAAAACCGGTAAAATAATGTTGACTAAACCGGAATTACGTAGTAATATATGAGCATACACAAGAAAACCGTTGTAAGGTTATAGTGTATATGCTATGGATTGTTTATATATTTTGCTTGACAACCGAAGTATATCACATTTCCGTAGTAAATGCAATAAACTGAATACAGAAAGGTGGTGTGAAAATGTACGAAAAATTCTCAAAATTATTGTGTAAAACAAACAAAACATCATATCAAGTATCAAAAGATACAGGGATTGCCCAGTCGGTATTATCCGATTGGAAGAGAGGCAGGAGTAAACCTAAAGCAGAAAAACTAAAAATCCTAGCAGATTACTTCGGTGTATCAGTGGATTATTTTCTTGAGTAGGAAGGATTGATAGGAAGTGAGAGAAGTGGATGCGATGAAAAGTTATAGAAATGCAGAGCGTTTAGCAAAGGAAATTATAGAAATGTGTACAGAAAAAGGAATCACATTAAAAGAATTACAAATGCTAAAGACCGCCCTGCCGATTGCGATTGATCAAAAGGTAGAAGAATACCTATCGAGGGAAAGATTATCGTAAATCACTCTTACCCTCTTCCATAGAGTTGCGAATTTGATTTAGCAAACTTCTGTACTTCATACCATACTCAAAAGCATTCGATTCACTGATTTCGATATTTTGTTGTTGGTAATAAAGGACAGTAGCGGCAACGGCTAAATCATGAGTACGTTGTTCTAAACTGATTTCATCGTACATATTATCACTCCTTTCGTAATACTCGGTGCTGCAACACCTGTAATTACAGTATAGGAGACAAAATGGTAAAAGACAACAGATGTGAAGGTGAATATTTCCATCTTGTAGACAACTGCATATATAAAATGGCCACACTTGAGGAAACAAGAACGACCATCCGAGTAAGTAACATGATGCTTACGGAATTTTCAAATTTAGAAGAATGATACCTGGATTTCAGCACCCAAACCGTTAAGCCTAGGTGCCGAAAGAGCTCTTATATATCGTATTCATCTAAGATTTTCCAAATCTGTAAAATAAGTACAACACATTCGAGAATATTTTTGAAAAATTCCCTTAAGCCCCACCTCCTTTCCTGGAGGTATCCTTTAAAGCGTTACTCCTTAATAAACTCCTTTCCGGCTAATAGCCTTTAGAAAATTATCTAAGTGTAACAAGGTTATTGTAACAGATATATGCAGTTGTATACAAGATGGAAAACAAAAGGAGGGAATTATGATACTTAAAAAAATTTTAAAGCTGGCAGAGAAGAACAACATCTCAATCAGCTGTCTTGAGAAAACTCTGGGCTTTGGAAACGGAACAATTAAGAAGTGGGGAGAATCGTCTCCAAGTGTGGATAAGCTGAAAAAGGTAGCAGATTACTTCGGCGTATCAGTGGATTATTTTCTTGAGTAGGAAGCGAGGCGAGGAAGATGTGGATTTCAAGGAAAAAATGGGATTATCTGTTACTTCGCATCAAAAAGTGTGAAGACGATATCAGGAATCAAAAAGAGAATACAGAAAGTTTAGTTAGAAATACTGCAAAAAAAATCCTCGAACAGCCAAATGAACTGCACGAGGAAATTCGAGGGATTGAAAATATCGAAAAGTATGTTGATGAGTTTATTCAGTCTCGATAAAATCGCTTATAAAATCGTCTATTTCAGTGCTAGCTGGTACGCTATCGACCAAATTATATAAACGTTTCAGTTGAGAAGAAATTTCTACACTATCGTCAGACGATGCATAAATCTTTGAGTTTTTCGAGGTTTTTGTTTGTACTTGAAGAACAATGCGTGTATTCGTAACAAGATACCGATAAAGAAGCAAGAAAAAACAACCATTATTATAAGAACATACGAAACTATCTTCTGGAACCAAAATAGGTTTGTTTATTGTATCAACAGCAAGTTCTACAACTGAACCTTCTAATGGGGAAGAATATATAGGTTTTAAATCAAAAGATGAGTTTGAATAGTGATGCCAAGACAATTTTTCGTTTTTTGTTCGTTCAATAAGATTGGCTATTAAAGGCAAGGCGTTATCATTCATTATTTATAATCTCCTTTTTATCCATATTTCCGATTAGATAATCTATATGTTTACATAGTGTCTCTTTATCTTCTTCCTTTATTGGTCCGTTGATGAAATGCAAACTTCGCTGTATATGGAATAGGCGAAAAGGGAAAGCAATAAACCAATATTGATTACGGTAGGAATAAAGAGCTTGTCGCAATTGGCTACGTATTTTTATGTTATCAAGTTGATCTTCCCAAATGTTATCTCTTAAACCGATAAGATCAGACTGTATTTCTAAACGTTTATCATTGTATTCACGGCGTTGTTCCGCAGCGTTTTTGAATAAACTATGGGAAAGTATGAACAACACAATAGACATGAAAAAGCTTAGGATTCCAGCAATATCCGCAAAGGTACTTAACATATTTCATCTCCTTGTAGAATGATATTTAATTTTACCACAATACGGAAGAATTTACAAATTCAAAATGAAGTGGATAGAGTATTTAGAATGAACTTAAATTTTGTCAGGGATGTTGTAAATATGCTGGCTGATAGATTTGGAACAACTCGGAAATAAAGGCTAATGGACAACATACTTTAGACAATCCAACCTGCATATATAAGTGAGGTGATAAAAAATGAACACTACAATTGCGTTAAAAGAAACATTAAAAACTGCAGAGATTGCAAAGATTACCGGTTGTTCAGTTAATGAAGTACGATACCGCATGAGACACAACATCTGGACATTTGGAGTCGTGCGGAAGACCGGGGCAGTAAAGAAACACTATGAAGCTACTATTTCCGAAGTGGCTGAGTTCTTCAGACTGAGCCGGGAGGAAGTTATCAGGAGGTTAAACGATGGGAAATAAGAGATTAACCATACAAAGAGTTGATCAATTCATCAGGCTCCTGGGAGCAACTGAAAAAGTGAACGGGTATGCAGAACAGCAGAAGCAGCATGCGATTGCCTGTTTAAATAATTATTGCAGGGAGTTGGAGTATCAAAATAGAAAATCAGTAAAAATCAAAGGAGAAACAGATGGACCAAAGGATCTTGAACATGACAGCAGGGCAAGTTCTGGAATACGGAGCACTTGTCAGCAGGAGGGATGAACTGAGGCAGCTTCAGGAAAATGAAGAAGTAACTGCAGAATTGAATCTGATAGAGGAGAGGATCAAAGAACTTGGATTTGAATGAAGAGAAGGAGAGGAAACAGATATGGATCATTCGCTGGCAGTCCGGCAGAATACGGAGCGAATATGGAACATACGAAGAGGCGAAACAGGTAGCAGAAGAAATCGGAGGAGAGTACATCATTGTATGAGCTTCAGGGAGAGAAGAAAGATTCGGTATACTTTGGAACTGTTGCGGATTCTGGAAGCGGCTGCAGCAGTATGCACAGTGATGATGATAGAAGCGGGAACATTGTGGATAGGAATGATACTCGTTATTTTGGTGATTGAGTTCTGTTGCCGATACATAGAAAAAAGTATAAAAAAGTAGTGCACCTGCCGCAAACAGATGCACCGGATATTTTGCCAATACAAACAAAATAAAAACTCATTTATATTGTACACCTGTATTGGCAAAATGTCAAAGAAAATGAGAGCAAAAAGCTCCCGTTTTTCACTTGATAAGAATATTAAACTTAGGAGCAAAACAGGATGTATAAACGAAAGAGTTATGACCTGGGAGACATCAGAGAAGTGATGGAGTATCACAATGGGAGATATGGTGCTCCGGGAATGCCGAGAATGAAAAAGAAGAAAGCCACACCGGAGCAGATCAGGAAAGTGAATCAGTGGAATAAAGAACGGCAGTGCTGGAGAAAGATGAAGCTGAACTTTCAGGAGAATGACTACTGGGTGACATTAACTTATAAGCCGGAGAACAGGCCAGAAGATATGGAGAACGCAGCAAAAGACATCAGGAAGTGGCTCAATAAAGTACGGACACAATACAAGAAACGGGGAGCAGAACTGAAATGGATGCTGCATACCGAGATTGGAAGCCGAGGTGGTGTTCATCATCATCTGGTCATCAACCGGATTCCGGATGCAGATTTGATTATGCGAAAGGTATGGGACAAGGGTGGAGTCCACATGGATTTGATGTATGACGAGGGTGGGTTTCGAAAACTGGCCGAGTATTTAAGCAAGACACCGGATGAAGAAAACAAACTAAAAGAGAGCCGGTACTCCTGCAGCAGAAATCTGAAGATTCCGGTTGCGGAAGTAAAGACATATAAAAGAAAAACATGGAGTGACGAGCCGAAACCGCCAAAAGGCTATTATCTTGACAAAGAAACATACCATGAAGGAATCAATCCGGTAACAGGATACAAATACCGAAGATACATCCTGATCCGTTTGAACAGGAGAATTTGATATGAAAGCATTGAATATTTACATACGGACAAGTCTGACGGGGCCATGTATCAAAGATGGGTGCTGGGCGGCTGCAATCGAATATCAGACAAGGAAAGGTCCGGCAGTCAAAGGAATATGTGGGGCGGAGAAAGAGACAACGTATTATCGCCTGGTACTGCTTGGAATCGTAGAATCCTTAAAAACACTAAATACGGCATGCCATGTGACCTTATATACAGACTGTATTTTTATCAAGAATATGATTGAAAACGGAAAACCGGAGCAGTGGAAAATTTAGAGGGATTACTGGAGGAAAAACAGAATGTTTGATGTATTTGGAAATTTTGATTCTGTGGAGGAATTGAATGCGTGTGCAAAAGGATTATTAGAGGAACAGGATCTGGAGCATTTAAAAGTACTGGCAGAGGAAAATGGGATTCCGGATGGAATCCGGGAAGTGTATGAGCAGCATTTATCAGAAGAGCTGGTAGATTTAGTAAATGCGGCCATTGGAAAGCTGCAGGTCGAGCTAAAAGAGGAAACAGACGGGATGCCGGCAGGAGAGATCGTCTCGTATCTGTCTATGAGATGTTTTGAAAAAGAAGCTCTGGCCAGAGCTATAAGAAGAAAGAACCGGACACTCAAAGAGTGCCTGCAGAATATCCGAAAAGAAGCGGAAAAAAGAATCAAAGAAAGAAGCGGGACGCAAGTGGTGCAAATGCCGGATCTGGAAGTATTTGCCATGGCAGAAGAATACTATCTGGAGGTGGAGAAATGAGACGAGGAGAGTTATTAAAGCTTCCAGAGTTAAAAGTAACGGAAACTATGCGAAAGACAGTCAGGGAAGATCAAGGACATCAGGTACTAAGATGTGGAAGACCACCTGTCTGGAGTGCAACATATTATTGGTTCTATCGTGCCAAGAAGACAGGAACGGTTTTAGAGATCGATGTATTTACAAGGGATATGATCTTGGCTGGCACAGCACATCCGGAATACCGGCTATTCCTTTTGGAAGAAAACAAGTACTACACCTATGACAATTTGTGTGAGAAGTGGAGAACTGCAAAAATAGATAACTTAAGCTACATGGAAGGATGTGAAGAGATACAACAAGGGTACTGGTACAGTAGCAGAAAAGTGTGGATACGAGAAGAGGACCGAAAACGGATCTCAGAATTTTGTCACAACGGAAAGGAAGAACCACGTGCAGCAATCGCAAGATGGCAAAATTACAGTAAGGGCAGAAAAGAAATTGACGAAATTGATTCTGAGATGGCACTGGTGCCGGAACTGCCAAAAGATTTTGAAGATTTTGTAGATCGGGAAGTCCTTCCACAGTATTTGTTTTATGATGCCGGAAGAAAGGTAACAAAAGGGTATTGCACACATTGTGGAAGAGAAGTAAAAATCAGGAATCCACACTATGGAGACGAGGGCGAATGTCCATCCTGCAGACATCCCATTACCTACCGAAGTCGAAAGAAAGGCGGAAATGTTCACGCAAGAGGATATGCAGGACTCCTGCAGAAAACAAAAGAGGGGTATGTATACCGATATTTTGAGTGTTATCGGAAATTCAGGAATGGACAAAAGGGAGATGGCGGGTACTGGGAGCTGATACGGATCACGTATGACCGGAATTTAAAAAAGATTCATGAATTTGAATATGAACAGTATAAGCAGACAGACTGGGTTCGGTGGTGTTGCAGAGACGGATGGAGATATTATGCAAAAGTGGTAGAGCATGAAGCAATCCTCTATAACCGGAATCTCAAGCAGATATTAAAAGGAACACCGTTTCAGTATTCTGCAATGGAGCATTTTGTGAAACATGGGAACTATCGAGAAAAAATGTATTTGGATCAATATCTGGGGGAATACCGGTATATGCCTGGAATTGAACAACTGGTAAAGTGCGGGTTTTACAGAATTGTCAAAGAAAAGATGCAGGGGTACAACACAGGATACTTAAAGGAGGAAGAGCGGTCTTGTAAAAAGATACTGGGGCTAAACGGGGAATACTACCAGCTGTTGGCTGGAAAGAATCCAAGCGTGAGGGAATATAACACCACTTATGAAATGCAGGAAAGGGGATTGCATCCAACATGGCAGCAGGTTCAGTTTTTTGCAAGGTTTCCGAGGAAATTTACCAGGTATATCCGGTATACCACCATTCACAAGATGGAACGGTACATCAAAGAAGTGTTAGGAGAAGATGAGAGACGAGCTGTGGACTATCACGATTATCTGAAGATGGCAGAGGAACTGGGATACAACATGAGAGAGTCGTGGATCTTATTTCCGAAGAATTTAGAACAGCGTCATGAAGAGTTGATTGAAGAGAGCAGAGAACGAGAAATAAAAGCAAAAGAGGATTTGGACAATAAAAAAGACAAAAAGTACGAGCAATACAGAAAGAGGGACAGTTATCTGGAAATGGAAACAGAACAATTTTTATTGAGGCTTCCGAAACGAATCCATGAAATCCGACAGGAAGGAAATGCCATGCATCACTGCGTCGCCACGTATATTGACCGGGTGGCAAAAGGAGAGACAACGATTCTATTCCTGCGAAAGAAGCAGGATCCGGAGACACCGTTTTATACCATGGAGGTAAACAATGGGGTGATGATCCAGTGTCGGGCAAAATATAACGGAGACATGACAGAGGAAGTCAAAGAATTTGTTGAGCTATTCAAAAGAAAGAAGTTGAAACGTACAGAAAGGAAAGCTGGATAGATGGAAGAATTACAGACAATCAGTACACTGCAGGGAGTAGAAATTGCATTACGAAAAGAACTGGAACATATAGCAGAGGGATACATTAAAGTCGGGTATCTCTTAAAAAAGACCAGAGATGCAGAGTTTTATAAAGAGAAGGGGTATGCAGATGTTTTTGAGTTTGCAAAGGAAACCTTCAATATCAGCAGGACGTGGGCAATTCGGTTCATGCAGATCAATGATACATACAGTATTGATGGGAACAGCCCGGAAATTCAGGAGAAATACCGGGGATATGGCAGCAGTAAGCTGTCTGAAATGTTGGCATTGCCGGAAGAAGTGCGGGAAGTGGTACCAAGAGATGCCACGGTACGGGAAATCCGGGAAGTAAAAGAAGTTATCCGGGAAACAGAAGATCGTTATTCGCCGCAGATGAGCCTGTGCGACATCGCACCAGAAGAACACCATGGAAGCTGGACGGAAACGTTAGTGTATGAATTTTTCAAAGGAGAGGGAAAAGGCTGCTTTGAAAAAATGGCTAAATGGATATGGGCTGACGAGCCAAAAGAAGCAAGTACGATCAACCGGGAGATCATGGGAATTGTGGCTCCAACAAAATTCCGGATGTTTCGGATGCAATTTGCAAATGCACTATTCAGTGAATTTCAGATTCGGATCATGCCATACAACGGCAGGGGAGAACCAGAAGAGATGAGCTATCTGGAGTTGGCCAAAACATTTGAACAGACCTTTTATCCGGAAGGCAGGAAGACTTCTGATTCAGAAGCCTATGAAAGAGTTTATCAGGTGCCGCTGAGAGAAAAGAAAGAGAGGGAAGTCTTAAAGACGGAACCATTAAAGAAAAAGGCAGAACCTGCAAAAGCACAGGAAACTTTGGAAGAGCCAAAAGAAACAGAAGAACAGATTCAAGGACAGATGGAAGTGGAAGATTATCCGGAACTGATGCCGGATGCTCCGGTTATGAATCTTCCGGAAGAAGAAAAACAGGTACATGAGATCACAGAAGAGGTGGTTCAGGAAGGGGAAGTCATAGAAGACATCTTAAAATCCGGGGATCCGGATAAAATCATCCAGCTTCTGAAGAAAGAATTTGCCTGGCCAAAAGGCGGATGGGACAACTGGAAAAAGAAAGTGATTACTTTATGAGTATTGATTATAGTGATATGGCGTTTCCTAAGCCGAAAAAGAAGAAAAAGAGAATCAGCCATCCGAAAAGTATTTTGAACACAGAAAAGGGCGTGTGCTATCTCTGTGCCAATCTGTATGGAGACTATCGGCAGCAGTATACGGAGGAACACCATGTATTGTTTGGATCCGGGATGAGAATTCTATCGGAAGCCGAGGGATTGAAAGTGTATTTGTGTGAACCGCACCATAAAAGCGGGAAAGAAGCTGTACATAATTGCAGAAAGACAAGAGAACTGCTTTGCGAGATCGCACAGAGGGAATATGAAAAGTCACACACACGGAAAGACTGGATGAAGATCAGCAAGAAAAATTATCTGGATCAGCAAGAGTTGATGAAAGAACCGCAAAATGAAAAGCAGAAAGAAGGACATCCAGGATTCCAATTTTTATAGCATCTCCGGCCAAGTGCCGTGAAGATACAACAGCAGGTACGTCACAAAACCTGTCGTAAGCCATTACATTATCTCCCAGATAACTCTGGGAGAGGAAAGGAGCATCATGTTTATTAAGACGAGCATATTTAAGAGAATATTGAAGGATGCATGGAAAGGTGCAGGACTCACTGTAGGAAAGAAAGAGGAAATGTACTTCATACAGGGAGCCTATTGGATATTATTTGTATATGAGAAGGACTTTACAAGCAAGAATAAGGCAGCAGTCATTGAACTTGTGGGGGATCTTCCGGAAGAGGGCGAAGTATACAGAGCCTATGAAAAAGGAGAAAAGCAGTATGAACTAAAAGTAAGGGATGAGTGGGAATACAAGAAATGGTTATCAGCCAGAGACCGGTATGAGGATACAGAAATCAAATACAGGGGAATGGCAGTGTTACAGAATGTAGAGACAAAAGAGATGAGTTACATACCAGATCAAATTCTGGAAATGGTAAGCCTATCCGAAACAGGTGAGTATGAAGACTTTCCGACAGGACCCATGGGAATGGGATATTTCGTCCTGTGGGTAAATGAGACTGGAATGTTATTGACTGTAAAAACACCGGCAAATGAAGATAACATGGATGGAAGAATCTTGAAAGCGCTGAGCGGGCTGGAAATGGAGTAATACCATGACGGGCATCAGCGGAATATGCAATATAGGAGAAAAAGATGGAAAACAACACAGTAAAGATCACAGGAAAAAATATGGAAACACCAGAGTATTTATTGACTTCACCAGACAGAAGAAAGATCTATAAATCAACTATAGAAGTCATGCGGACAAGTGGAAACATGGATGTCATACCGATTCAGGTGCCGGAACAGATAGTGCAGGAGATTCGGGATAATGTAGGAGGGAGAATTACAATCTTTGGAGAATACAGATCTTACAATGAAAAGGATGGAGAAAGAAATCATTTGAAATTGTATGTATTTGTAAAAGGAATCAGCGAAGCTGGTGAAGCGGATCAAAACAGAATTGATCTGATTGGATATATCTGTAAACAGCCGCTCTATCGAGAGACACCACTCGGAAAAGAAATCACGGATATTTTAATTGCAGTAAACAGGAAACACAGAAAAAGTGATTATCTCCCGGCAATTTGCTGGTATTCGAACGCAAGGCTGGCAGCAGGGCTTCCAGTCGGAATAAAAGTGAGAGCCATGGGAATGATACAGAGCAGGATTTATGTAAAAGGCGACAGCGAGAGAACAGCTTATGAAGTCTCAATAAGAGAAATGGAAGTGATCGAGTAGTGGAAGGTTACGAGAAATACGCATCCAGGATACAGGAACTTTTATTTGACGGGATGGATGTGCATGAGGTGTGGGTGTACATGAAAGTTATGTTCCAGATTGAGAAAAATGAGATTTGTTTTCGGGCGTATCTGGAGAGATCGGGACTGATCTGGTTTGCGGAAGCGGGCAGCAGAAGACAGGTCAAGGTACCGGATCTGCTGGAGACAAAGAGAAAACTGGAAATGAATCGAACGAAAATTTCAAAGCCGCTCTGTAAATATCCGGATTGTTTCCGATGTGTATATCCGGATTGCACATGTAATGAAGGCCTTACGAAAAAAGGGAATGATGAACTGGTTCGGGAGTTGGCGAAGCGATAGGGGAAAAAGATTAATGGATGAGGAAAACACGGAGAGGAAAAGAAGTGATTTTTGCGTATGTACATTGCCGAGAATGCGGAATTGCTACACGTAGTTACGCTTTAGAAAGAACAGCAATTGAAGTTTGGAACAGGAGAGTGAAAGAATGATTTTATTTTGCCCTGATTTAACGGGAAAAGAAGAGGTAAAAGCAATGCTTATTGGCAACGGCGATTTTGTTAGACCAGTATTAAATCCGTGTATTAAAGAGCGATGCGTAGCGTACAAGGATGGAAAGTGTATGAAATACGACAATGAAGTGGAGAGGGAAAGTGGAAGAACGAACATTTGAAGATATCCTGTATATGATTAAAAGATCGTGCGACAAGAATTTTTATAAAGGCACTGATTACGATGGATTAAAACCGGAGATTGTAAGATGCGCCACAAACATTTACATAGAGCAGATGCGACAGAACGGAGGAAAAGAAGATGAATAGAGAAATCCTTTTTAAAGCAAAGAGAAAAAGCTGGAAAGAACTTCCAGACGAAGAAGGTTATTTTACATGTGAATGGGAAGAAGACGCCGCAAGATTTGTTATGAATGGGGATGGATTAACTGTTGATTTTGATAACTATTGGAGTTACCAGACGGAAGTGGCAGGAAACATTTTTGATAATCCAGAGCTGTTGGAGGTGGATCGATGAAAAAGTATGATATTTTAATTGCGAAATTGTATGCGTGCTGCGGAAATCAAGAAGAGTTTCCACGCGAGCCGATTACCATTGATACTAATAAAATGAGCGAGTTATTGGAAGGTGTATTTATAAAAGCAGGATTGTTGGAGGTGGAGCGATGAACGTACTAGAGAAGATCTTGGAAGAGATTGATGAAGAGCAGAACGGTTATGAAGCCGATCATGCGTGGAACTATAGCAAAGGACTGGAATATGCAAAAGAAATCATCCGTTCCCATATGGATGAAGTTCCGGATAATAATGCCGGATGGATTCCAGTAAGTGAGAAATTGCCGGAAGAAGGAAAAGAAGTTTTAGCACAATTTACGGTAAGAGTTGTGCATACAAATAACAAGGTAGATGAATTTGTATATATCCACACTATGTATTACGAAAATGGAGCTTGGCAAAGTTTTGCCGGAGTGCCAAACGGGAAAGTAGAAGCATGGCAGCCACTACCAGAACCATACAAGGAGGTATAACATGGACAAAGAATTTACTAAAGCAGATCTGAAAGATGGGATGGTAGTTGAGTACCGCAGTAAAAGTTATGGGAGAAGGCTCGTTATAGGAGACATGTTGATCGGAGCAGAAGGAAGTCATCAGCTCATATACTACAACGAGGATTTAATAGATACAACTGGAGATAAAGATTTTGATATCATGCGAATATACAAGATCCAGCACGTATCACGATTTAACGAAATCCTGCTATACTCAAACCTCGAACTTATCTGGGAACGCAAAGAACCAAAGAAAATGACTGTGGAAGAAATGCGACAAAAGTTGAAAGAGCTGACAGGAGAAGAGATTGAGGTGACGGCATGAACAGGGAAGCCATGAGACGCAGGAAGGAGACAGCAGGAGTCATCCGAAAGATAGATGCACATGATATGGCTAAGCATGAGCCAACAGAGAACGCTAAGAAATGGATGAAAAGAAAGGCGTACTCTGTAGAGGACTGCTTAAGAAAATGGGGAGTAGATACGAAAGGGAGTGTTGCCAGTGGACAAGAAGATACTGATTGAGTATGCAGACATGAAAGAAGAGATAAAAGATCTGAGACGTAGGATTGCAGAGGATAAAAAGAAAATAGAGCAACTGAACAAGATTACTGTGCAAGATTCTGTTGCATGTGGAAAGAAAGGCAACAAACCATTGCGAACAGTGAAAATAACAGGCTTCCCACAAAGAGAATATGAAAAACGTGAGTTTTTACTTGAAAAGCGCATTGCAAAGCTGCAGATGTTGGAGACGGATCTTCTGGAGAAACAGATACAGGTAGAGGAATATATAGGACAAATAAAAAAAAGTGAAATCCGGATGATTCTCAGATTTTATTATATTGATGATCTAAGTTGGGTACAGGTCTCACATAGGATGAATGAAGTATTCCCAAAGAAAAGGAAAGCATATACAGAGGACAGTTGCCGATGCAAACATAACAGATATTTAGAAAAATTTGAGAAAACGACGGAAACGACGGTTTTAAAATGCTAATATGGTATAAAGCCGAAAGGAACAAGCTGGACGGCTAAGGTGTTTTTAGTTTTCCTCCTAAAGACAACCAGTAAAACCACACACAAATTACAAAAGGGCGTCTTGCATGAAAATGCAGGGCGTTTTTTTGTATAAATGTTGATCGGACATAGCTCAGTCGGTTAGAGCAGAAGCCTTATAAGCTGTGTGTCACGGGTTCGATTCCCGTTGTCCGGATTAAAAACCTCTGAGAAAAGTGTTGACATACGTATACGTATGTGGTATTATATAGTTGTAAGGAGGTGAGATACAAATGAGCAAAAAGAAACAAAAGAAAAAGTCCAAAATCGATATAAAGACATTGGCGGTCAGTGCGATTCTGGACTTATTCGTTGGAATCCTTTTAATGATTCTCGACAAGCTATTTAATTAGCTAAGAGGGGCGAAAGCCCTTCTTCAAAATAAATATAACATGAAAGCTCATTTGTGTAAAGGATGTTGTGGAAGTTAGGAATATTCTTCATTGCTATAGGAATAGCAAAGCTGGTTTATTGCCTCATAAAGAAAGTGAGGGATGAGCATGCTCGGTAATGAAGAAAGGAAACAGAGACCACAAGATAAGTGGGATGAGAAAGCAGGGTTAGTTCCAAAAACATATAAGATTAACAAGAAAGTAGCAGAAGAGTTCAAGGAAGCCTGCAAAGAATCTGGTGTTGCGATGGGAACACAGCTTACAAAGCTGATGAAGCAATTTGTAGAAGAAGTGAATAATGGAAAATAGCAGAGAGCATCTGGCGAAAGCCGGATGCTTTTCTGCGTCCTGAGCAAAGACGATAAAAGGCTCTGGGCAAAAGCCTACACTGTGCGACATCGCACAAATATAGCAGGATAGAGCAGTGGAAGCTCGTCAGTCTCCTTAGCTGAAGGTCGAAGGTTCGATTCCTTCTCCTGCAATTGAGGTGAGAATATGACAGAACATGAGATTGCATTTGTAAAGAAATGCATAAGAGAAAATATCCACAGATTCTATACATGGGGCAAGTGGAAAGCATTGAGAGAACAGGTGTTAAAGCTTGATAAATATGAATGTCAGTTATGTAAGAAACGTGGAAAGTATACAAAGGCAACGACGGTTCATCATGTGAATTATGTAAAGAAGCATCCAGATAAAGCATTGGAAATCTGGTACAGCTTCAGAGGTGAGAAACGGAGAAACCTGATCAGTCTGTGTCATGATTGTCATGAAGAGGTTCATGGATATCGAAAGCAAAAGAAAAAAGAACCGCTGACAGAGGAAAAATGGTAAAGAAGAATCAAATTGTCAGGATACCCCCGGTCGAAAAAATCGGGTTTTAATTTGCCCCGTAGAGACCGGTGGGTGCTCCCGACAAAAGAAATTTCTCGTGCGCGCATGACGGAGGGGGTGGTATAAGGGCGAGAAAAACAAGAAAAGAATTATTGCGAGTGGAAATTAAAGAGGACCTTCTTGATCAGCTGGCCCGGAATGGAACCACAGGGAAATATTACATCGACTTGGTCGATAAATATATGGACTTCTGGGACCTGGAGAACGAACTGATCGCAGACATTAAAAAGAGAGGCGCTATCGTTGAATATAATAATGGAGGAGGTCAAAAAGGGCAAAAGAAAAATGACTCGATAGATCAAAGAATTAAGGTCAATGCTCAAATGCTTAAAATACTGGACAGCCTAGGAATTAAGCCGGTTGGCGATGATTCGGGAGATGATGAAGATGAGCTGTAACATACATCCATATATTCAGGAATGGATTGATATAGTTGAGAAAAAGATCTATGCAGTATGCGAAGAGCAGGAGCTGCTTGTCGCGCATGTAAAATGGTGTTTTGAGCATGAAGATATTTATATAGATTGTGATCAGTTGGAGAAATATATCGGGATGTCAAAATACTTCCCGTTTGAAGAAATATTTCCCTGGCAGAAGTTTGTGATCGGACTGCACGATTGCACATATTGGAGAGAATCCGGGCTTCCAAGATGGCCGGATTTATTCTGTATGTTGGGGAGAGGAGCGGGAAAAGATGGTACAATTGCGCTCGAATCAGTGTGTTTAATGTCCCCGCATAATGGAATCAGAGAGTACGATGTAGATATCTGCGCCAATAATGAGGACCAGGCAATGCGTCCAGTCCATGACGTGATAAACGCATTTGAACGACCGTCTGTGATAAAGAAATTAAAGAAATTCTTCCGATGGACGAAAGAACAGGTTTTATGCTTGAAAACAAAGTCTATTATGAAGGGAAGAACAAACAGTCCGAAAGGAAAAGACGGTCTTCGTTCTGGAATCTGTATTTTTAATGAGATCCATCAATATGAAGACTATAAGAATATAAACGTCTTTACGACAGGACTTGGTAAGAAGAAACATCCAAGACGTTCTTACTACACGACAAATGGTGATGTGCGGGAAGGACCGCTGGATGATCTGCTGGAAACTTCCGAACAGATCTTACGGGGCGGCGAACCGGATAATGGGTTATTACCATTTATCTGTAAACTGAATAAAAAGGAAGATGTGGATCAGGAAGAAAACTGGCCAATGGCAAATCCATCGTTGCCATATCTGCCAAGTCTTATGGAAGAGATCAGGAAAGAATATAGGGAATGGAAGAAAAATCCGAGAAGACTTCCGGCATTTATGACAAAACGAATGAATATTCCGGAAAATGCGGAAGAAATGAGTGTAACGGAGTGGGACAATATCAAAGCGACCAACATCTTACTGCCGGATCTGGAAAGATGGAGCTGTGTATGTGGAATTGACTATACAAAATTAACAGATTGGGCTTCCGTAGATCTTCATTTCCGAGATGGAGATGAACGGTTTGATATCAGCCATTCATGGATGTGCCTAAATTCGAAAGATATTCCGAGGATCAAGGCTCCATGGAAAGAATGGGCGGATTCCGGAAGACTGACGCTTGTAGATGACGTGGAAATACATCCGTCATTGCTTACAAATTATATACAGGAAGCAAAACGCACATACAATATCAAAGCTTTAGCCTTGGATGATTTCCGTTTTGCATTGATCGGAAAATATCTGCAGGAAATAGGATTTGATATGAAAGTGAATAAGAATCTGAAGCTGATCCGGCCATCAGACATTATGAAAGTGGCACCTCTGATTGATAGCTGCTTTGTAAATCAATGGTTGCGCTGGGGAGATGCTCCAGAATTAAGGTGGGCCACCAATAATGCAAAACTAATCAGGCATGGAAGAAAACCAGGAAAAGAGGATGATGCCGATATGGGAAATTATGTATATGGAAAAATAGAAGGAAAAAGCAGAAAAACAGACCCATTTATGGCATTTGTAGCGGCGATGACTGTGGAAAACGTGCTGCCGCAGAAACGGGCAAAACCAACACCGAAAATACAGGTTTACAGTTATTAAGGGGGTGAACGTAGGAAATTAAGTATTAAAGACTGGTTGATCAAAAAACTTGGAGGCAGCAGTACCACAAGGATCACAGTGGATGACATTATGAAAGATAAAGATGTACAGAGTGCTATGTACGAAGTATATCTGAGAGAGCTGGCTTTCTGGACTTGTGTCAATAAAATTGCAAATGCCATCAGCAAATGCGAATTTAAAACGTATATCAAGAAGAAAGAAGTAAAAGGGCAGGAGTATTATCTTTGGAATTACGAACCAAATCAGAACCAGAATGCAACGTCATTCATGAATAAGCTGATTGGCAAGCTGTACCGGAACAATGAATGCCTTGTAGTAGAAGTAAACAATCACATTTATGTGGCAGACAGTTACAGCAAAGAGGTGCTGGCATTGAAGGAGTACAGATTCAGCGGGATCACATTTGACGGTTACGAATTGTCTGAAACACGGGAAATGTCGGAAGTAATGTTTTTCGAATTAAACTCAGAAAATATGAGAAATCTCACAAATGGGATGTATGAAACGTATTCAAAATTACTGATATATGCGCAGGATGCCTATAAAAAATCAAGAGGAAAAAAAGGAATCCTGAATATTGGAGCAATTGCACAGGAAAGTGAGAATTTCGATGAAACATTCCAGGAGTTGATGAGCACGCATTTTAAGAACTTCTTTGAAAGCGACAGTGCGGTGTTGCCATTGTTTGACGGATACGAATATCAGGATATTTCAGAAAGCGGAAAGACGTATTCTACAGAGTCAACACGAGATATCAAGTCTCTAGCTGATGACATCTTTGAATTTACAGCAAGAGCATTTTCTTTCCCACCGAGTCTGGCCAAAGGAGATGTACAGGATACAGGGAAAGCGATTGATGAACTTCTGACCTTTGTGATAGATCCGCTCATTAAGATGCTGCAGCAGGAGATCAACCGAAAGAGAAATGGATACACAGGATTTAAAGCTGGAAATTATGTAAAGATAGAGACTCTGGCAGTCAAGCATATTGATATTTTTGATATTGCAACTCCAGTAGACAAGCTGATCTCAAGCGGAGCATTTACGATCAATGATATTTTAGAAGTGCTCGGAAAACCGAGAATTGAAGAAGACTGGGCAAACCAGCACTTTATGACGAAAAATTATAGTAAGATTCAAGACCTGCTTGCAGGATTGGATATAGAAACCACAGAGTGAAAGGGGTGAGACAAGGAAAAACATAACAAACTGGAGAATGCAGCCCGTTCAGGCAGAGAACAAAACACTTCTGTACATTTATGATGATGTGACAGAATATGGAGAATTTGACTGGAACGCATGGGAATATAAGGACTCGGAGACTTCCGCGAAATATTTTGCAGAGAAACTGAGTGAAATTCCAGAAGGACAGACAATTGAGCTGCATATCAACTCAAATGGTGGATCCGTAAAAGAGGGCGTTGCTATTTACAATTTACTGAAGCAAAAACAAAACCAGAAAGTCGGGATTGTGGATGGCGTGGCACACAGTGTTGCGTTTTTGATTCTACAGGCGTGTGACACAAGAAAAATGTGTTTAGGTACAACGGCACTGATACACAATATGTGGATGTATTGCTCGGGCAATGCAACACAACTGAGAAAATATGCCGATGATCTGGATGACATGATGGAAGCAAACCGGCAAGTTTTTCTGGAAAGGGCGAAGATTGAGGAAAGTGAGTTGATTGAGTTAATGGAAAATGAGACTTACCTCACTCCGGAAAAGGCGCTGGAATATGGACTCATTGATGAGATCATGGGAAAGACAGCAGAACCGGTCAATACAGAAGAGATTCTGGAGAAGCTGTCCGATATGCAAAGACAGTTAAATAGTCAGGAGAGCTTCCGGCAGCAGATTGCAGCAATGCAGAAACCACAGGAAGACAAGAAACCAAGAAAAAACAATGTATTAAATCTTTTTAGAGGAGGCATGATTTAAGGAAAAATTTAGATGTATTAGAAATGGAAAAAACAGCAATCGTACAGAAGATGAATGAGGCAATCACAGCCGGAGATGCAGAGCAGTTCCAGGCAGCGTTTGTGGAGCTGTGCGATAAGATTCAGGAAAGTGTCATAGAACAGGCACGGGGAATCGTAGAAGAAGCAGATCAGAGAATTCTGTCTGAGCGCGGCGTAAGACAGCTGACATCCAAAGAAAAAGAATATTATCAGAAACTGGCAGAAGCCATGAAAGCACCGAATCCGAAACAGGCAGTAGAAAATCTGGATGTGGTAATGCCATATACCGTAATTGACAAAGTATTCGAAGATTTGAAAACAGATCATCCGCTGTTGTCCAAAATCCAGTTTACATCCGTAACAGGGTTGACACGAATGATGATGAATACGAATGGATATCAGAAAGCAGCATGGGGAAAACTTTGCGCAGAGATCATCCAGGAGCTGACATCCGGATTTAAAGAGGTAGATGTGACACTGAGCAAACTGTCAGCATTTCTTCCGGTGTGTAAAGCAATGTTGGATCTGGGGCCAGAATGGTTGGATGCTTATGTGAGACAGGTTCTGTATGAAGCGCTTGCAAATGGATTGGAAGACGGTATCATCAATGGAACTGGAAAAGACATGCCAATCGGTATGACAAAACAGGTGGGAGACTCTGTTACGATCAAGGGTGGAGTATATCCAGATAAAAAAGCAGTAAAGGTTACAAAGTTTAATGATGTGCAGCTTGGAAAATTGGCATCTGTTCTGGCAATCAATGAAAAAGGACAGGCAAGAACCGTAGACACACTGATTCTGGTGGTAAATCCGTCAGATTATTTCAGTAAAGTCCTGTCGGCAACACAGAGACCGGCGCCGGGCGGTGGATATGTAAGTACACTGCCATTCCCAATCGATGTGATCCAGTCTCCGGCGGTAGGAGTCGGAAAGGCTGTATTTGGTATGGCAAAGCTTTACCTCATGGGAGCTGGAATCGAAAATAACGGAAGAATCTTGTATTCAGATGATTACAGATTCCTGGAAGATGAAAGGGTTTACCTGATCAAAACGTATGGTCATGGATTTGCAGTAGATGATAATGCCTTCATGCTTTTGGATATCAGTGATCTGCAGCCAGCACATTATGAAGTGGAAGTTGTTCCAAGTGTAGAAAATGTGGAAAATGCAAATCTTGCAGATTTTAAGGTGGGTGGACACACGCTGACACCAGAATTTACAGAAGGAGAATTGACATACACCCTGACAACAACGGATGCATCAAATACGGTGCAGGCGGTAATTGCAGACAGTACTGCAGAACTGGAATTGACATACAATGATAAACCGATTGCAAACGGCAGCAGAGTTACATGGGCTTCTGGGGCTGGAAATGTTGTGAAAGCAAAAGTAACAGACGGGAAGACAACCAAGACGTATCAGGTGACGGTAACGAAGAATGAGGGATAATCATGAGTGATCTTTTAGAAGATGTGAGAAATTTTCTGGACATTACATGGGATATGGATATCAGAGAGCGCAAAAAGCTCTCTGGTATTGTAGAAAGAGGGGAAAAGTATCTTGAGGGGAAAATCGGACAATGCGATTTTGAAAGCGAAACACAGGAAAAAGATCTGCTGTTAAATTATTGTATGTATGCAAGAGCCGGTCAGGTGGACGAGTTTATAAAAAACTATAAATCGGAAATCATATCCCTGCAGATGCGCAGTTTTCAGAGGAAAGCAGGTGGTTGTGATGCCAAGACGTAAAGATACAAAATTTGTCACATTTAATGACGGAATGTTGGATATCTGCAGCGTGAAAGGGCGAAAAATTGTAGAAACAAAGCATTGTGGAATCCGGTTCGGATTTCGTACAGTTGGAATCAAACGGTTCTATGAGGCAAAGGTATTATCCAATCAGATTGACGAAGTAGTTGCAATTCTGCCGGTAGAAGACATTTCTACGATGGACATCTGCATAATCGGAGAAAAGCAGTACAAGATCATACAGATCCAGAATAAATACGATGCAACGCCACCTTGTTTACTGCTTTCTTTGGAAAGAGTAGTAACGACTTATGAGGATGTGAGAAACAATGCCGAAAATTAATATTGATCAGTTAGCAATCGAAGTCATGCAGGAGTTAGATGCGTATCGTGAGGATGTACAGGAAGCTGTGGAAAAGGCAGTGAAAGAGACGGCGAAGCAGACAGCTGCGGAATTACGTTCCATATCACCGGAAGGAGATACCGGTGAATATGCAAAGCACTGGAGCTATAAACGAGACAAAAATTTGAGTGGAAGGCACCGCTATGATATGGTGGTATATTCCAAAAAGCCGGAATACCGGATTACACATTTGCTGGAAAAAGGACACGCAAAGAGGAATGGTGGAAGAGTGGACGGGATCCCGCATATCAAAATTGCAGAAAAGCACGCAAAGGAAATTCTACAGGAAAGGATAGAACGATATTTATGACAAAGGAGAGGATAGAAGCAATTCTGGATGTACTGGAAATTGAATATCGGTATCATCATTTCGAAGAACGTGAGGCGGTGAATCCTCCTTTTATTTGCTGGTTGATTCCGGAAACGAGAAATTTTTCCGCAGATGGGAAGGTATATTTTAAATCAAACAAAGTTGATATTGAACTGTACACAGATGAAAAGGACTTTGAACTGGAGGAACGTGTAGAAGCGGCACTTGATGCAGCAGATCTCTTCTGGCAGAAAAGTGAACAGTATATTAAATCAGAAAATATGTATGAAGTATTATATGAAGTGGAGGGCTAAGTAAGGAAAGAAAGACAGGCAACAAAAAAGGATAAAGTTAAATTTAATATCCGTAATGCGCATGTTGCGCTTTTGCAGGAAAGTGACACGGGAGAAATTACATTTGATACACCGTTTGCGGTACCTGGATCCGTATCGCTTTCACTGGAAGCACAGGGAGAACTGACACCGTTTTATGCGGATGGAATCAAGTATTATGTTTCTTCTTCCAATAGCGGATATGAGGGAGACTGGGAAATGGCGCTGATCACGGATGAGTTCCGGGAAAAGATTTTAAGTGAATACATTGACAAGAACAAAGTCATGCTGGAGGAAGCGACTGCAAAAGTAAAACGGTTTGCGCTGGGATTTGAAATTGACGGCGATGTGAGGGGAACACGGTTCTGGTTCTATTGCTGCACCTCTACACGTCCTACAACAGAATCCAGCACAACAGAGGAGGCGATTGAACCTACAACTGATACTGTCACAGTTTCTGCATCCGCTGTACAGCTTGGAACAGCTAAGAAAATGGCAGTTCGGGCAAAGACAACAGCAGAGACAGCAGATGACTTATACGAAAAATGGTTTGATAAGGTATACATTCCAGATCAGGAAGTATCATAAGGAGAGGTTAGGATGAGAAAAACAATCACAATCAATGGAACAGAATATAAATTCAAAAGTTCTGCCGCAATCCCACGGATTTATCGACTGAAATTTGGAAGAGACATTTTTGTAGATATGCAAAAAATTGAGAAGCAGATCAAAGTTCAGCAAAGACTTAAAGATGAGATGCGGAAAAAATGTGAAAAAGAAGGCACAGAATTTGATGAAAGTGAGTTTGAAAGCGGAATTCCGATTGAATCCCTGGAAATGTTTGAGAACATTGCATTTCTGATGCATAAACACGGAGATCCTGACCAGCCGGACGATATCAACGAGTGGTTGGATCAATTCGAGACATTTGATATTTATGAGATTATGCCTGAAATCATGGAAATGTGGAAATCAGAAAATAAACAGATGTCAGTTCCAAAAAAAAAGAGAGGGAAATAGACCGTGAGGTCAATACCGCATTGTTCATGCTTCGATGTGCACAATGCGGTATTTCTATTTCTGATTTAGACCTGTTAAGCATTGGAATGATCAACGATATGTTTATCGAAATGAAGAATGATGAGTATGATTATCCGAAAATTGCAACACAGGCGGATATTGATGCACTGTAAAGGAGGGATGTAAGGGCAGGGAGCAGAATAAAAGGAATTACCATAGAGATTGGCGGCGATACTTCCAAGTTGGAAAAGGCACTGTCCGGTGTTGACAAAAAACTATACGGTGTAGAACAGTCATTAAAAGATGTCAATAAATTGCTGAAGCTGGACCCCACGAATACGGAATTGCTGAATCAGAAGCAGAAGTTGCTGCAGCAGTCGATCAGTGAAACGAAAAACAGGCTGGAAACTTTAAAACAGGCAAGCGAACAGGCAGCAAAAACCGCTGGAAATTATGATGCTTGGAAAGAAGCGTATACTCCGATTCAAGAGGAGATTGTAAAGACCAACGAAAAAATGGACAAGCTCAAAAAGAGCATGAAGTCCATGGAAGAAAGTGGTCAGATCGATACAGAAGAATATAAAAAGTTACAGACAGAGATAGACGAATCTTCCAGCAGATTAAAAGAATTAAAGACACAGAAAAAGCAGGTAGATGATGAGTTTGGACATCCGATCAGTCCAGAAGGAATGGATGCGCTTCAAAGAGAGATCATTGAAACAACGAATGATTATAAAGCTTTGCGAAAAGAGGTCGGAAGTGCAAATGCTAATCTGGCAAAAGTATCTGCGGTATCCGGAGAGTTTGGAAATAAGGTCAAAGGAGTGGGACAATCCTTGCTGCCAGTAACGGGGGCACTGACCGGTGTAGGGGTGGCATCCACTGTTATGGCAAATAATTTCAACGATGCAATGAGTCAGGCGGCGGGAGCACTTGATAAGCCCATGTCTGAAATGGAAGATCTAAGACAGCTTGCAATCCAGACCGGACAGGATACAGTCTTTTCTGCAACTGATGCAGGAAATGCGATCACAGAACTGGCAAAAGGTGGTTTGACAGAAGCCGACATTAAAGCAGGGGCATTAAAAACTACAATGGACCTTGCGGCATCTTCCGGGATGGATCTTGGAGAGGCAGCAAATGTTGTTGTACAGGCAATGGGAGCGTTTGGTCTATCTGCGAATGAGTCTGCAGAAGCGGCAAACGCTTTGGCCGGGGCAGCAGCTGCATCTTCTACGGATGTAGAACCTCTCACACAGGCACTGGCACAGTGTTCTGCAGGAGCAAAAAACGCAGGATGGTCTATACAGGAAACAACAGCGGTTTTGGCTCGTTTTGCAGATGCCGGAATCGAGGGAAGCGATGCCGGAACATCTTTAAAAACCATGCTCCAGAGGCTGGCGGCACCAACATCGGAAGCAGCAGCAACAAAAATAGAAACATTGGGCATTAAAACGAGAGATGCCAGTGGAAATCTTCTGGGAGCTGCTGAAATGGCTCAAGAATTGCAAGACAAACTGGGTGGATTGGATGCTGCTTCGAGGGATGCAGCATTATCAGCAATCTTCGGATCCGATGCAATGCGAGCCGCTACTGTGATGATGGATAGCGGGACTGAAGGACTTCAGAAATATATCAATGCGGCAAATGATCAGGAAGCAGCACAAAGGTTGGCCAATTCTCAGATGAGTGATGGATCAAGAGCAATCGAGGAATTAAAAGGATCTCTGGAAACCGCAGCGATTCAGATTGGAGATACACTGGCACCAATTATCCAGAAGGTAGCAGAACTTATTACCGCACTTGTCAATAAATTTTCAGCACTACCGGAAGGCGTGCAACAGGTGATTGTAGTAGTCGGAATTCTGGTTGCAGCATTAGGACCACTTTTAATGATAATAGGGCAGATATCACTCGGAATATCTGCAGTGGCGGGAGTGCTGTCGAAGTTGTCCGGAATCGGAGGAGTTGTGACAAAGTTGGTCGGTGGAATTAAAACGGCAGTGACCGGACTGCTTGGAATGATAACAGCACATCCTGTAATTGCGGCTATAACGGCAATCATAGTGATATTGGTTGCTTTATACAATAAATGCGAATGGTTCCGAGATGGTGTGAACGGGATTTTAAAGGCAATCAAAGATGGATTTTTTGCAGCATGGGACGGAATTGTAGAATTTTTTACAGAAACGATTCCCAATGCATGGAATGAGATGTTATCGTCATTGCTTGCCAATCCAACGATAAGAACAATCGTAACAACCATTACAGATTCTTTTACGAAATTAAAAGAGAATTTAAATGGGATCTGGAACGGAATTAAGCAACTTGCACAAAATGCATGGGAATTCATCAAAAACGCTACACTTGCACCAGTACTATTGATGATTGATCTGGTGACTGGAGATTTTGAAAAATTAAAATCGGATCTGGAGAATATTTTAAATAATATCAAAAATGCAGTTGCGAATATTTGGGATTCCATCAAGGAGATTACATCAAATATTTGGAATGAAATTAAAAATGTGGTATCCACATTGGTATCTCTGGTAAAAGAAACTGCGATCAGTGGGTTTGAAGCATTACGAGATGGAATTAAAAATGCAATCCGGGAACTTCCGAAAATTGTAAGTGATATTTTCGAAAAAATTGGATCCACAATTTCCGGGTGGATCGATAATGCCTGGGAATGGGGAGCGGATTTTATCAATGGATTGAAAGAAGGGATATTATCCGGAGTCCGCGGGATTGTGGATGCAGTGAAAGGAATCGGAGATAAGATTCGATCCTTTTTACACTTTTCAAGACCGGATGAAGGACCTTTGAGAGATTATGAAACATGGATGCCGGATTTTATCGATGGAATGGTAAAAGGAATCAATGAGAATGTGTACAAGGTTTCCAATGCGGTAAAAAGAGTTGCCAAGACGATGAGTGAGAGCATGTACGGAGGAACTCCGGCTCTGGCAAGTGCTACACAGACTAACATTGTTTTGAACAATAATGTCGGTGTGCAAATTGGAAATCAAAAGCTTGATTCTTATATTGTAGAAACAGCCAAAAAAGGATTTGCATCGCAAGTATATAATGCAAAGAGAGGAAGGGGGAGGCGATAAATGTATGAGATTATCAGAAACGGACGGACGAATACGGAAATGGGAATACTTGTAAGAGAGAGACCGTCGATCCCTTCGGCAGAATACAACTACACAGAGGTAAAAATACCAGGAAGAGATGGGAGCATATTCAAAGAAGATGGAACTGTGAGCGACATTACAATCACAGTTCCTTTTACATTTGCAGAAAATCCTCAAAGATGGCAGGAACGATTTCGGACTGCGAGAAGATGGCTTATGAGAAAAGATGATACAGAACTGATTTTAAGCGATGAACTGGAGTATTTCTATCACGTAAAACATACTAAGATCAATGCAGCAGAACGGCAAGTAAAAGAGGTCGGAGAGTTTGATGTAGAATTTACGTGTGAGGGATACCGATATCGAACAGATGGAAAAGCAGAATATACACCGGAAGAGGTGTTTTACAATCCATATGACAGATCAAGACCAGTCTATTTGATCACAGGTGAAGGTGAGTGCATCCTGCAGGTAAACGGAAGTCAAATGAAAGCGAATGTTGGCCAGAATCTGGTGATTGATACAGACAGGCTGATGGCATACAGAAAAGATGGAAAATTGATGAACACATCCGTGTATGGAGATTATGCAGAACTACATCTTTTACCGGGAGAGAATACCGTGTATATCTCAAGAGGATTTGATCTGAAAGTGATTCCGAACTGGAGGTGCTTATAAGGATAGAACTTTATAAACCAGAAAATACGGATTATGAACATAACGGTGATATGCCATTACTTCCGGAGAGCGCTTCTGTAAAAGCAATACTAAACGGAAGTTGGAAAGCGGAGATTCAGCACCCGATCGATGAAGAGGGACGTTGGAAGTGGATAGAAGAGGACGCAGTCGTAAAACTGGAGTCATTCAATGGAACACAGTTATTTCGGATCAAAAAGAAAGCAAAATCAGATGCTGGCGTGAGTGCAGAACTGGAACCGGTTTTTATGGATGCGATTGATGATTGTTTTCTGTTGGATATGCGTCCAACGGAAAAAAACGGGCAGCAGGCACTGGACATCATGACCGCACCAAATAAAAAGTACAGTGGAAAATCTAATATCAAAATAATATCAACAGCATATTACCAGACAAAGAACCTGATCGAAGCAATCTGCGGAGAAGAGGAGAACTCCTTCCTGAACAGATGGGGCGGTGAGGTTCTTTTTGATAATTATACGATCACCGTCAATGACCGAGTTGGAATCGATCATGGGGTGCAGGTTTTATACGGGAAAAACATTGCGGAAAACGGGCTGCAGGAAGAGATTGATACCAGCGAGGTCATTACAAGGATTGTACCAAAGGCATATAACGGATACATGATAGAGGGGAATGAACCGTGGGTGGACTCACCACTGCTTGATAAATATCCAACAATAAAATACGGAGTGATCACATTTGAAGATGTGAAGATGAAGGCCGATGCTGCGGAAGATGACGAAGAGAACGGAATCGTGATCTGCAATACACAGGAAGAACTAAACAATGCGTTAAAAGAAAAATGCGAGGAACAGTTTGAAGCTGGAATTGACAAGCCGAAGGTTACGATATCCGCTGATATGGTTATGCTGCATGATACGGAATTGTACGCGGATATCCGGGAACTGGAAGAAGTTTCTATCGGAGACACGGTACATTGTCGTCACAGCAAACTGGATATTGTAACAGATGCACGTGTCATAGAACTGGAATGGGATTGCATCAATGAAGAGGTTGCATCTGTTGTGTTGGGAGACTTTCAATATAATTTCATTGCGGATGTATCAAGTATGTCAAATCGGATAGAAAGTGCAATCCGACCGGATGGCACTGTGATAGGAGCACAGGTCAACGGCATCATAAACGGAGTGAAAGCACAGTTTCGGGCACAGTCCGACATCGCACAAAAACAGAAAGTACGCGCTGTTTTATTTGAAGATTTGAATCCGGAGTCGGAAACGTTTGGAGCAATGTGCCTTGGTACAATGGGGTTCGAGATTGCCAGTAAAAGAACTGCAGATGGAAGAGACTGGGACTGGTCCACATTTGGAACAGGACAGGGATTCTTTGCTGATTTTATCACAGCAGGAACAATGCTGGCTGATCGGATCAGAGGTGGAACATTGGAAATCGGAGGATTTGACAATAATAGTGGCGTTGCAAGGGTGCTGGATGCAAGCGGGAAAGAAATAGTCAGACTGGATAAAGATGGAATTTACGCAGAAGGGAAATATATCTGCGATTCTTTGAGCGATAATCGGCGTGTGACAATAAAGGACGGAACAATATTATTTTCAAACAAAAAGGATGAGGGCGTTCTTTGTATGACGTATGTTGGAAATGCACTGTTATTCACCGATGGAAACAAAGAAGACAGCAAAAGCTTACTAAGGATCACGAAGGATGCGATTTTGTTAGATGCGGAAAACGTTGGACCCGGAGCTTATGGTAAGACTGGAACGGCAGTTTTTTCGAATGGGACAAATCTAAGGTTTGAAAAAGGATTTCTTGTAGGTGGAATTACGAAAGAAGGTGATTTCTGATGTCATGGACGATAGGAAATTTTTATCTGACAACAGAACAGATGCAAGGAAACGCACGAGAAGTACTAAGCTTTTTCGAACAAAGAGGATGGTCGCTGAATGCTATTGCTGGGATATGCGGCAACATGCAAAGTGAATCGAACATCAATCCCGGAATCTGGCAAAGCCTGCAGGAGGGAAACTATAGTGGAGGTTTTGGACTGGTACAGTGGACACCGGCAACAAATTATACAAATTGGGCAGGTGCGAACGGATATGGAATTACGGATCCAAACGGTCAGCTTACATGGATAGATTCTGTTACAGTTTCTTTTGGTCAGTGGATTGCAACCGATGCATATCCGCTGTCGTTCGATCAGTTTAAGGTCAGCGGAGAATCACCGGAATATCTGGCATCTGCATTTTTGAAAAACTTTGAACGTGCAGGCGTAGAAGTGGAAGCCGAGAGGCGGCAGCAGGCAAGATATTGGTACAACTACCTGAGTCAATATGCAGGAGGATCTGAAAAAATAGAAGCTGCGGTAAACTGGGCGATTCAAATCGCAAATGATAACAGTCACGGATATGATCAGACAAACCGCTGGGGACCGGATTACGATTGCTCCTCGTTATTGATTCAGGCGTGGGAAAATGCCGGGGTTCCGGTAAAAAGCAATGGGGCAACCTACACCGGCAATATGCGGGAAATATTTTTGAATTGCGGTTTTACGGATGTGACAGGGCAGATAAATCTGGCAACAGGATCCGGTGTACAAAGAGGGGATATCCTTCTGAACATCGTAAACCATACTGCAATGGGAATTGGAAATGGACAGGTTGTGCAGGCCAGCCAAAATGAATTTGGCGGAACAACCGGCGGCCAGACTGGTGATCAGACAGGAGAGGAAATTTGGACAACCGGATACTATAACTATCCGTGGGACTGTGTGCTGCGATACAAAAGCGGTGGAGGTGTGTTGCCGGGAGACGTTTACCTCGTTAGGTGGATACCAGGATAAGAAAGAAGGTGTGATATGGAAACAACGACAACTTTATACATTGACGTGAGAAACCCGGGAATTATGCAAACAATCTATGCAGTACAGTACGATTCGGGCAGACTTCTGCGCTGTATGATTTCCGGAATGGCAAAGACAATCAGTAAGGCCAGGATTTATTGTAAGAAACCAAGCGGATCAGAAACTTACACAGAAGGAACCGTGATAAGCAATTATTGCGTCCTGTTCAGTTTGACGCAGCAAATGGTTGCAGAAGTGGGAAATACGGAATGCCAGCTACATTTGATTGATGGTAGCAATGCTGTCACATCATTCAAAGTGAAGATGGAGGTCAGAGAAAACTTAGTGGCTGTATCCGAAATACAGTCAACTAATGAATATCAGGCGCTCGTAGATATACTAAATCGTTTGGAGAAGTATGATCCGATTGAAATTACAACGATTGAAATTGATTCTCTGCAGTCAGGAACCATAGAAAGTGGAAGCATTGCTTTAAACGTGCAAAAGATTTATGCCTCTGTAGGACAGATGAATGCAGGATTTGAAACCGATGGTCTTCCGGAAAATGCGATTGTGATGATAAGTACCGGTAACCCGGATGATGCAGATAATGCCAAGGTTTATAGAAAGGGCGCAACTGGATATGAGTACATGGTAGATTTATCCGGTGCAACAGGGGCTAAAGGAGAGAAAGGGGATCCTGGTCCAAGAGGAGAAAAAGGGATTCAGGGGGATCCAGGGAAAGATGGAACGGGTGTTACTATACTGGGTTCCTATAAAACAGAAGAGGAATTGAACAGAGAACATCCAACAGGAAATGCGGGCGAATCCTATCTGGTAGATGGAAATCTATATGTATGGGACAACGTATCTGGCCAGTGGAAAAATGTAGGACGTATTCAGGGTCCGGAAGGACCGGCAGGAAAAGCAGCAACAATACGGATCGGAACTACTACGACCGGGGAGGCAGGAACAGAGGCGTCTGTTGAAAATTCGGGTACAGAAACAGAGGCGGTATTTGATTTCGAAATTCCCCGGGGTGATTCCGGAGAAGTAACAGGGATAGAGGGGATTCCGAATTCGGATATCGATTCGCTTGGAGGAGGTGCATAAGAATGATAATTGCAGTATTTGATGAATGCTCCAGGCGTGTGGATATCGATGGAAAACTTACACAATGGGATTACGGACAGGTTTTACAGATCTGCGGAATGGAAGTAGAAGAAGAACAAATACAAGTACATTTCACTGACAAATGTACGAATGGTGCATTGGTGGTACTTGGGAAAGTGGAAGACGGTGACATCACAGTCGACATTCCAAATGAATTACTGAAAAGAAGTGGAACAATCCAGGCATATGTATATAAGACTATTCCGGGAGAAGGAAAGACCATATTTGAAATTCGGTTAAGTGTAAAAGCACGAAAAAAGCCAGAAGATTATGAGGCCCCAGCGGATAAACATGCACTGGAACAGATCGTGGAGCGGTTAAAGCAAAAAGGAGACGGGCTGCAGTTAGAGGGGAATCAACTGCAGCTTTTGTCTGGTAAGGATACAATCAGCTCCGTAAATCTGCCAAACAGCGGCGGGACTGTGGAGATAGAGTCGATCACCAATTCGGAGATTGACGAGATTATGAAAGGAGCAGAGTGAAAATGCCAAGAAAAAAAGCAACAGAAGCAGCAGTGATCGCTGCAGAAAAGAAGTACCTGGATCAGGATGGACTTGCACACCTGGTACAGAAAAACGATGCAAGATACGTAAGAAAAGAGGAGGGAAAAGGGTTATCTGCCAATGATTTTACAGATGAGTACAAGCAGAAGATTGACGATCTGGCATATACCAAGATTGCAATTAACAGCCTGACAGCTACAAACAGCAGCAATGAAATCGGCGCGACAGTAACTGCATCTGATGTAACATGGACTTTAAATAAAGAACCTAAGACCCAGAAAATCCAGTTTGCAAGCGAAGCTGCCGAAAATCTGGATAAGAGCATCCGTAAGAAATCATACACAGGAAAGACAGTGAAAGCAAATACGAATATCGTTCTTACTGTTACAGATGAAAGAGATGCGTCTGTATCCAGAACCGTGACAATCGCATTCCAGCCAAAAGTATACTGGGGCAAGACTAACAAAGCATCACTCGCAAATGCGGATATCCTTGCGTTAGAGGGTTCTGCGCTTGCAGGCGGCAGAGGACGCAGTTTTACAGTAAATGCCGGAGCAGGTGAGAAGATCGTGTATGCAATCCCTACATCATTTGGAACTCCGACTTTTAATGTCGGTGGATTTGACGGCGGATTTACAAAAGCGCAGACATTGGAGTTTACCAACGCATCCGGATATAAGCAGAGCTATGACGTATGGATGTCTGTAAACGCAGGACTGGGGTCTACAGCAGTCACAGTAAAATAAGGAGGTTTGAAAGATGGCACAGAGCATTGAAGGTGGTGTTGTAATCGTCAACACCTTATCCACAAAGAATAATGGAAATTATCCGCTGTGCATGGCGGAAAGCGTGCAGCTTGCGGAAGGAAAAACTGTAGAGCAGAAAATCGGTGAACTGGAGGCAGGCGCCGGAAACGAGATCATCACAGAAGATGAGATCAATGGATTGTTTTAAAGAAAAGGAGAGAGAAGAACATGGCAAAATTTTTAGATTTAACAGGACTTGGAACATTTAAAGAGAAAATGCAGGAATGGGCAAATGGTGCATTTCGAAAGAAAACTGACAAAGTAGTTTCTACTGATGTTACGTATAATGGAAAATCGCTGGATGAAGCAATTAAAAGTGGAGAATTTAAGGGAGATAAAGGAGACAGAGGAGAAACCGGCGCAGCTGGAGCACAGGGACCAGCAGGACCAGCTGGTGCAGTAGGTGCGCAAGGGCCTCAGGGATTACAGGGTCCACAGGGTCCGGCCGGTGAAGCGTTTAAAATTGCTAAAACATTCGTTTCCGTTGATGCGATGAATAAAGGATTTGCATCCGATGGAGTAAAGACTGGGCAATTTGTCATGATTGACACCGGAAATGTACAGGATGCTGACAATGCAAAATTATACGTAAAAGGAGCTGAATCCTATACCTACATTACAGACTTATCGGGAGCCACAGGTATGACAGGACCACAAGGACCACAGGGATTACAGGGGGCTGCTGGACCAGCAGGACCGGCAGGAGCAAAAGGTGAACAGGGGATTCAAGGACCTGCAGGAGAAAAAGGCGAAAAGGGAGAAACGGGACCACAAGGACCTCAGGGATTAAAGGGTGAGAAAGGGGACATTGGACCAATGGGACCACAGGGTCCGGCAGGCTCGGATGCAAACGTGGAAAGTATTACAAACAACGAGATAGATTCGCTGTTTACCATGTAAAGTGGGGGTGGTTAAATGAAATTTTTAAGCTGGACAGGTCTGCAGTATTTTTACAGCAAATACATTGGAAATCTGAATGAACAGTTAAAGAATGTTAAGAAAAGCATTGGAAACTTAGGAAACCTTGCGACAGCATCGAAAGAGAATTTAGTGTATGCAATAAATGAAATAAAGAGTGCACTATCATCCTTTGTAGAGAAAAAAGATATTGTGGATAATTTGACGTCACAGGCAGGTGATGCACCACTGAGTGCAAATATGGGCCGAGAGTTAAGCGAAGACATGAGTGTAGAGACGGAATGGAAGATTTATAACGAAAATAACTGGGAACTAAAATATCGGAAAAGCGGATACAAACGGTATCAGGTAAGAATGATTTATACAGACAAAAATGGATCGCACGATAACAAAGACAGACTAATTATGCGTGGATGCCCATTTACTCCAGATGGAGACCAAAGGTTAGTGATGTTAATGAATGTTGCACAGCAAATTGTAGGAACGGGAAATATACAATTCAGAACAAACAGAAACGTTACATTGTCTGCAGAAGAATATAAAAGTCCTGTTACGTATGAGTGTTATGGAGAGGTAATCGTGAAATAAGGAGACAGAAATGACAGATACAGTTATAGTAGCAATTATATCTCTGCTTGGCACTTTGCTTGGAAGTTTCGGGGGAACGCAGCTTGTAAAGTACCGGATAGAGCAGTTAGAAAAGAAGGTAGAGAAGCACAACTCTATTGTAGAAAGAACATATATTTTAGAGGAAAAAGTGAAAGTAGCAAATCATAGAATTGAGGATTTGGAAAGGAAAAGTGAGGAATGATGGAACAGATCATGAATTATGTAAAGCCAGAGTTGATCGTAGTGGCAGTTGTATTGTATTTTATCGGAATGGGCTTAAAACAATCTCAGATGGTAAAGGATAAGTATATCCCGCTCATTCTGGGTGGCATTGGCATTGCATTATGTGCAGTGTGGGTATTCGCATCTTGTCCAATCAGTACAGGACAGGAGATTGCGATGGCGGTATTTACAGCAATCGTACAGGGGATTTTAGTGGCTGGTCTGAGTACATATGTGAATCAGACAATTAAACAGATTGGGAAAAATGAATAGGATTTAGAATAGTGGGAGAGCTTGGAAACAGGCTCTCTTTTATTGTGCGACATCGCACAAGGAGGTGAGAACATGAGCGAACAGAACGAATTTGGCAGAGTATCCGTAGAGGAGCTGGAAAAAGCATTTGAAACAGAAGAGCAGGAGGAAGAGAAAGAATGAAAATTGGCTTAAGGGGAGGGCATTCCCCAAATTGTAAAGGTGCAATAGGTCTGATCGATGAGCAGGCAGAAGTGCGGAAGATCTACAATGAGCTTGCACCAATGTTGCAGGCTGTCGGTCATACTGTGGTTGATTGTAATTCCAATGCATCCAATGTGTCCAGCGAGTTATCTAACGGAACAAATAAGGCGAATAGTGCGGGGTGCGATATCTATGTCACCTTGCACATGAATGCGACAGGAGCGGCGTCAGCGGGCGGCACAGAGGTGTGGTTATACGATGCATCTAACCAGACAATGAACACGATCGCAAGCAATATCTGCCAGAATTTCGCAAATAAAGGATTTGCTAACCGTGGTGTAAAGTACAGTTCGGGATACCATGATCTGAATGCATCTAATATGCCTGGCATGATCGTAGAGACATTATTTTGCACCGGCACAGATGATGTAGCACGGTATCGTAGTTTAGGCACAAAAGGAATTGCGGAGCCGATTGCAAAGGCAATCGACAGTAGAGCGTCTGCATGCAGCGAACAAAAAAATAACCAGAATACAGGAATCGAACAGGAAGGAGAAGAAGAGATGAAATGTTTATTTACAGTAGAGGGAAAAGGTGCAGTGTATTATTTTGACGGTCAAAAAGTAATAACATTGGGTCATCCAGACGAATTAAAAATCATCCAGCAGATTTACAAGGACAACAATGGTAAGGACATGCCGTGTTACAAGTGGAGTCCTAAAGCGCCATGGTATGCAAGGCTCATGTCGGTAATTTACAGTAAAGAGACCACATCTATTTAATAAAAATCCCCTCGGAGATCAGCTCTCTGAGGGGTGAATATTGTATCAATCTTATTGAATAAAAACATTCTATTTACAACACACTTACAACAAAAATGCCAACAAAGCCCGTAAAACCGTCAATAATATTTAAGCAATCTTAAGATTTACTTTTTGATTTTTTTAAGAAAATACCAGTATCATCGTTTCCAGGAGGTAGACAGAATATGAGAACTGAAACAATTACTGTAATTATTCCATGCTTTAATGAAGAGGAGGCTCTGCCTGTATATTATCAGGCAATGCAGCCTGTTATGAAGCAAATGGAGAATATTGACTTTGAACTGTTATTTATCGACGATGGATCCACTGATCATACACTGCTGGAAATGAAGGCGCTGCATCAAAAAGATCCTCGCTGCAAATACTTTTCTTTTTCCCGTAATTTTGGAAAAGAAGCAGCCATTTATGCCGGTCTTTCCAATGCCGGCGGAGATTATGTTGCAGTCATAGATGTGGATCTGCAGGATCCGCCGGCACTGCTGCCGCAGATGTACAAAATTCTGGCAGAAGAGGAGTATGACAGCGTGGCAACCAGACGTTCTGACCGGGTCGGAGAGCCAAAGCTTCGTTCCTTTTTATCCGAAACCTTTTACAAGGTCATCAATCGGATCTCCAAGACAGAAATCGTGCGCGGTGCCAGAGATTTTCGTCTGATGAAACGAAAAATGGTAGATGCGGTTCTGAAAATGAGCGAATACAATCGATTCTCCAAGGGTATTTTTGAATGGGTAGGATTTCGCACAAAATGGATGGAATATGAAAATATCGAACGTTCTGCCGGAGAGACAAAGTGGTCTTTAAGAAAACTGTTTGTATATTCCATGGAAGGGATCACCGGATTTTCTGTGGCGCCGCTGTCACTGGCATCTGTACTGGGACTTTTGTTCTGTCTAATTTCCTTTGTCATGATCATTGTGATCATCGTACGGACATTGATCTGGGGAGACCCTGTATCCGGATGGCCTTCTCTTGCCTGCATCATCTTTATGGTAAGTGGAGTGCAGCTTTTATGTACCGGAATCGTAGGACAGTACCTGTCTAAGACATATCTGGAGACAAAACACCGGCCGATTTTTATTTTAAAGGATTCCAGCGAAGAGGAAACGAGGACACACTATGAATACGAACACTAGACACAAACAATGGGGGATCCCTTTTCTTTTGATTCTTTTCACTTTGTTTTTCTGTTGGTTATTTTGCGGGAGATATGGAGTATTCGGCTCAAAAGTAGACTGGATCAGCCAGCACAGCGTATTTCCGGATTATTTCCGACAGCAGTTTTATGACACGGGAGATTTTTTCCCGGAATTTGCAGCGGGCATCGGAGGCGGACAGAACATTTATAACTTTGCCTACTATGGACTGTACAGTCCTGTTTTTTTGTTGTCCTATCTGCTTCCTTTTGTGAAAATGAGCGATTATCTGATCGCAGCATCCTTCACCTGCCTTGCATCAGCAGTTGTATTGCTTTACTTCTGGCTCATAAAAAGAGAGTTCTCTCAGACTGTCAGCTTTCTGACTGCACTGTTGTTTTTGCTGTCAGCACCTATGATTTTTCAGTCTTACAACCAGATTATGTTTGTCAATTATATGCCGTTTCTGTGTATGGCTCTTTGGGGTGTGGATTCTTTCCTGGAAAAAGGAAAACCGCTTCTCTATTTATCCGGTGTATTTTTGATGATCATGACCAGCTTCTACTTCAGTATCGGCGGAATTCTGGTCCTGATTTTATACGGACTGCACCGATACTTTATGCTGCAGGATTCGCTTGGAAAGAAAATCCAGTTTCTTGATTTTCTCAGAGACGGAATCCGGTTTTTAGGTCCGATCCTGACCGCGATCCTTTTAAGCGCCTTCTTTTTAGTACCAACCGCAATGGCTTTGCAGGGCGGAAGAGAAGGGAAAACAACACCGACAGATCTTTCTCTTTTTATTCCTACAGTAAAATTATCCGCGATTCTTTATCATCCTTATGCAATCGGACTGACAACACTGATCCTAACCGTTTTGATCGCCGGACTTGCCTGGAAGAGAAGAGGGGAACGGATCCTAATCTGGAGCACGATCCTTATTCTGACGATTCCGTTCTTTTCTTATCTGCTCAATGGCGGACTGTACATCCGGGACAAGGTTCTGATTCCGTTTCTTCCGGTTTTATGCTATCTGATCGCCTGCTATATGCAAAAACAACAGGAAGAAGCTCGCCCGCTCTGGCGCGGACTTCTGCCTTATATTCTGACGATCATACTGATATTTACCGGAAACACAGAATCCATGCCGTCCTTCAGCCGATCCTTACTTGCTCTGGACGCCGTCATCATGGCGGGATGCTACCTGCTCTTTTATGGATTGACTCGTTTCGGAATCCGGACAAACAGAAAATCACTTCGCACCAGAAGTGTTTTGTGCCTTTTGATCCCGCCAATCCTGTTCCTTGGAATCTACGATCAGTCTTTCCAGACACAGGCAGACACGATGCTGGATTCCGGTTCTTATCAGAAAATAACGGATTATGAAACGAAAAAAGCAACCGAATTTGTCACACGAAAACAAGAGTTTTACCGCATGGAACAAATCGGTACTCTAAAAGAAGAGTTTGCCGATCTCAATCGCATCTGGAGCACCGGACAGTACAGCAGCTCTGTGTATTCTTCTGTATATAATGCAGATTATCAGGAATTTCGGACAAAGACGTTTGAACTGGAAGAGCCCTATCGGAACTTTCTAATGCAGTCTGTTTCCAGAAATCCTGTCTATCAACGGTTTATGGGCATCAAATATCTGATCACTCAGGAGGATGTTCCCGGCTATCAATGGGACTGTACAATCGGAAATACGAAAGTTCTGAAAAATGACAATGTATCACCAATTGCCTATGCAACGAACCGGCTGCTAAATAAACAGACCTATGATACATTACCGTTTCCGTACAATCAGACTACACTTTTAGATTATGCTGTGGTAGAAAAAGGGGGACAAAAAGAGGCTCCGGATTCTGACAGTCTGAAGATCACATCCGGAACAATGACGCTTCCGGCTCTCCAAAAGACCGGAAACACTCTGACACAAACAGACGAAACCATAACGGCAGTATTAAAACAGACCGAGACTCTTCATTTAGATCTTGCAGACTTATTTCCGAACTGGAATGAGAACGGACAAAATGAGCAGGAGCATGTTTTATTCCTGCAATTTGATGTAAAAAACCGGGAAACATCTTCTGACGTGTTCATCACCCTGGAAAAAGAACGGAATAAATTAAGCTCCAGATCACACATTTATTATAACCACAATACAACGTTTACGTATGCGGTTCCATTGGAAAAAGGGCAGCAGCAGATCTCCCTCATCCTTGGAAAAGGAAGCTATCAGCTTTCCGATTTGCAGCTTTCTCTGGGAATCTGGCAGGACCCGGCTTCAAACGAAACACTATACCAGTCTGAATTTCACGCGGATAAAAATGCTTCCAAAGGAAATCAGCTCAAGGGAACGATCCAGGTTCATCAAAAAAGTTATTTTATCACAACCATTCCTTATGACTCTCATTTTGAAGTCCTGGTGGATGGTAAGAAAGTATCTTATGAAAAAGTAAATACTGCATTCCTCGGCTTTCCGCTGAAACAGGGAAAACACAAAATCCAAATTTCCTACCATGCACCAGGCGCTGCTGTCGGAAAATTCCTGTCATTTGCAGGAATTTTAATCTGTCTGTTTCATCTCATTTCCGGCTTTCAGCATTCGAAACAGACGTCTCGCCGCATTGAGGTATAATTCCTCGGCCTGTTCCAGTGCCGCATGCAGTTCCATTGGGGCATTAACTGTAGTTAGAATCGAATCGATTCCTGAATCGTAGATTCTTTCTGCTCCCTGTCCCATGGAGCCAACAATGGCCACTGCCGGAATCCCGTACTTTTTACTGTGCATCCCGACACCATGCAGTACTTTTCCAAACGCAGACTGCCAGTCTGTGCGCCCTTCTCCCGTGACCACAAGAGATACACCCTGAAGCCTGCTGTCAAAATCAACCAGATCCAGAACCGTTTCAATCCCGGATTTCAGTACCGCATTTAAAAAGATCACCAGTGCGGCACCTAGACCTCCGGCTGCACCTGCTCCCGGAATTTCATTGACATCCACCCCAAACTCCCTCAAAAGAACATCCCGGTAATGTAGCATTCCATCTTCCAACTCGGCTAAAATCTCCGGGGTTCCTCCTTTTTGCGGACCGAATGTATAGGTCGCCCCATTTTCCCCACAGAGCGGATTATTGACATCACACATGACTGTAAATTTTGTCTTTGCAACTCTTGGATCAAGACCGGAAACATCAATTTCAGAAATTTTACTCAGATTTTCCCCGCATCCCTGCAAGATCTCGCCATTTTCGTCCAAAAAACGAACTCCTAGAGCACACATACATCCCATTCCTCCGTCATTCGTCGCAGATCCTCCGATTGCGATCGAAATATCCCGAAATCCACGATTCAATGCATCCAGGATCATTTCTCCGGTTCCATATGTAGTTGTTTTTCTAGGATCTCGCTCCAGTTCCGTCAACAGTGGAAGACCGGATGCAGCCGCCATTTCCATGACCGCACGTTCTTCATCCAGTTTTCCGTAAAAGCAGTCTGTTTTTTTCCAGAGAGGCCCGCACACCACAAGTGGAATCCGCTGCCCCTGAACTGCAGACAATACAGCATCCGTTGTACCTTCTCCTCCGTCTGCAGTCTCAATACTGGTACAGATACAATCCGGAAAGGATTCTTTTGCCGCTGTCGTAAGCAGTTCTGCAATACGCGCAGAAGATAACGTTCCTTTAAAAGAATCTGATGCAAATAAAAATTTCATAGTGATAAGCCTCCCTTTCCATATGTATTTTTCTTAGTGAAGGAAGAGTGAAAGTACAAAGATTTCAACCATACCGGAAATACCAAGCACAAGCGTTGCCATTGTCTGTGTTTTGTATCCTTTTTCCGGAGTCATTGCGCCAAAATTTGTAACGACCCAGAAATAGGAATCGTTTGCATGAGAAACTGTCATAGCGCCAGCGCCGATTGCCATCACTGCAAGTGTTGCCCGAATTGGAGAATCCAGTCCAAGTACAGGCAAGATTGGCGCTACAATCCCTGCGGTTGTAGTCAATGCAACAGTCGAAGAACCCTGTGCACTCTTTAAGATTGCTGCCAGAATAAACGGGAAGAAAATACCAATCGTCTCAAGCAAATCAGCATTTTGTGTAATGTATTCAATCATACTTGTAGAAGCAATGACTTTTCCAAGAACACCACCTGCTGCCGTTACAAACAAAATAGGTCCTACTGTTTTTAATGTTTCGTTTGTCAGATTATAAAATTTGTCAATCCGCTGTGCCCCAACAAGCTGGATTACTCCAAAAATCGTACCAACGGCAAGTGCAATGATCGGCGTTCCTAAAAACTGCAAGATATCATTTGCAGCCCCGGACCAGCCTGCCATAGATGCGATGGAACTTGCAGCCATTAACAAAATCGGTACCAGGATCGGTGCAAGTGCAACAAATCCATTTGGAAGTTTTCCGTATTCGGCAACCAGCTCTTCATAAGATTTTTTCACGTCATTGCAGTTTGCTTCGTCGTCTGCTTTTACTTTTTTACCGATGTATTTTGCAAAGAAATATCCCGCAATCAATGGAAGTACGGAACAAAGTGCACCAATTCCCATCACCATCAGTAGATTGTCTCCGATTCCAAGGGTTGATGCGGCAGCAATCGGTCCTGGTGTCGGCGGAATAAATACATGTGAGACATACAGGCCGCAAGAAAGTGCAACTGACATTGCAACAGACGATACGCCTGTTCGGTTTACCAATGCTTTTCGGATTGGATTCAAAATAACAAATCCAGAATCACAGAATACCGGAATGGAAACAACCCATCCCATCAGTTCCATAGCCAGTTCCGGGTGATTTTTTCCAACCAGATGAATGACCATATCTGCAAGCTTCAGTGCTGCACCTGTTTCCTCCAGAATACTTCCAATCAGTGCTCCAAGAATGATCACAATACCGATGCTGGTAAATGTACCCGAAAATCCGGCCCCAATCACGGTCGCTAACCCACTGGTAACGGTTCCGTCCGTTGCCGTCTGATCCACCAGCGGAATTCCTGCAACCAATCCCAGAATCAAAGAAACACCCATAATAGATAAGAACGGATGAATCTTAAATTTGGAAATAGCTACAATCATAACTACAATTGCAATAATAAAAGCGATGATGAGTGGTAATCCTGTCATAATAAAGCCCCCTTTGTTTTTTTGCTTTTATTTAATTGTATTCATTGTAGCAGAAGATTTTCTAAAAATTCAGAAGAAGCTGACCAAAACTTCTTTTATATTTTGTGTCCCGCACACAAAACACACGTTCTATTGATTTAGATATAGATACAAACTGATCAGCATCCATGTATCTGACATCGAACGCTGGTGATCCACGCGCAGAATATCCCGGATTTTATTGTAACGATAAGTAAATGTATTCTTATGCATAAAACACTGTTTTGCTGCATTCTGGATGTTAAAATTATTTTCGATCAGGCTGCCTGTAATTTCGATATAATTTTTCTGAAATTCATCTGTCAGTTCCTTTGCAAACACATTAAATATCTGCTGCAGTTCCTGACGTGGAATACAAGACATCAGATATTCCCCGGTAAAATCATAAAAATAAAAGGCCTGATGCTCTCCCGACGCATGTCTTTCCAACCATTTACAGTGCTGGTACGCATAATAATACTGCGAAAAACTGGTCTGAAATGTTCCTATATAAAACGTGCACACAATCCCTTCTTCACGCATCCATTTTAGCGTACTTTTCAAATAGTCTGCCAGTAAAAACTTATAATCAGAAAATAGGTGTTCCTCTTTCAATGTTTTGAAGATTAGAATATAACGATCTTCGATTTTGAAACTGATGTCTTGTGTCAGATGTTCCGGACTATTTTTTATGGACGATAAAAAGGCATTCTGATGTAGAGGCGACTGCAGGTGACAAAGAATCGGAATCCGAACCAAATCCTCCCTGTAATTCAATTCAGATGCCAGTTTCTGAATATCCTGTGGAGCGCGATATTGCTTTTGCGTCAACATCTCCATGAAACGGTCCTTCCTTGTCTGTCTTCGAAAGGCCTGCATTTTCTGATTTTCATATTTGATCAGCGTTTCTATCGCCATCTTGATAATGAGTGCGATCGGTCGTATCTCCTCTGGATTTCCCGTCACGCCTACCACGCCTTCCCGTTTTCCCTCAATCTCGATTACCATATTGATCCCGCTTAATACTCCCGGGTATTCATTGTCATTTTCAGTGACCATGATATCCGTTGTTCCATGCACGATCTGCCATGCAACTTCGTGAAATTTCCCGATTCGCTCCGGATTACGGCTCGCAATGATCACACCCTGTTCATTCATAATATTGACATTATAACTGGTGTATTTTGTAACCTGTTCGATTAGTTTTTCCGCCAGTGAATTCTCCAGCATCCTATCCCCCTGCCTTTCCATTATTTCTTAAATTGTAACAAGATTCCTGGGAAACTTCCAGTTTTTCAATCCGTATTTTTTTGATTGACACCCGTTCTGTCCTCATTTTATAATGAGAAAAATACAGTCTCCATTTTGTATTTTAGATGTTATCCAAAGCCTTTTTCATCTTGATTGAAATGGAAGGAGAAAAGAAATGTCAAGTGTATATGACAGAACCGATATTTATGATTTATTAGAAGATCAAACACACTGGAGTGCCTATAAAACACATTGGAAAACATTGTTACAGGGAAAGAATATTCATTCTTTTTTAGACGTTAGTATTGGATCAGGAAGTGTAACGTTGCCATTATGTGAGTTGGGTGTTCAACTGGCAGGTTCTGATTTGAGCAAAGAAATGATAAGAAAATGCAAAGAAAAAGCTTCTACGGCAGGATATGAGATTGAATTAAAGTGTTGTGATTTTAGGAAGCTTTCTTGTTGGGAAGATAAACAATTTGACTGTGTTGCCAGTACGGGAAATTCATTGCCACATGTAAATAATGATGATGTGCTTACAGCTTTAGAGCAAATGAATTCGTTGGTTAAAAAAGGCGGATATTTATATCTGGATACTAGAAATTGGGAAAAATTTTCGAACGAAAAAAAGAGATTTTATCTGTATAATCCCGTTTTTGTAAAGGAATGTAGAGTCAATTTGGTTCAAGTGTGGGATTATAATTCTGAAAACACTATAACTTTTAATCTTTTATATACATTTGAAAAAGAAAATCAAATAGTTCAAAGAGAAATATTTGAAGAAAAATATTATCCAATCAAGAAAGAGTTCATTCTAAGTAAACTGAAGATGATGGGTTATACGAATATTTCTGTTCATTGTTTTCCATCATATTTCAAAATGCCAGAATTTGAACTGGTTGACTGGTACTGTATTATGGCAAAAAAGAATGATTAAAATTACAGTCTTGTGTGGTAGAAATATTTTGAATAAAGCTTGGAAGCATTTTCTATCCAGAAGGATATAGTGTATGAAAAGTTGAATCTAAAAGAAGTCCATGAAAAAGAGTATGATGGAACAGGTATTGGTATTGCTGTCATTGATAGTCCATTGCTTGTTGACCATACAGAAATCAAAGATAACCTGAAATTCTATCAATCTTACTCCGATGAAAACCAGATCGCCGGTATACACGGTGTGGCAATGGCATCCATTGCAGTCGGAGAGAATGTAGGCGTTGCTCCCAATGCAGATCTTTATTTTATAGATGATCCCCGACCAGATCGTGAGGAAGAATTAGATTTCACCTATATTGCTGAAGATATTTTAAGTATCATAGAGCTGAATCAGTCATTGGAACATAAAATCCGGGTTATTTCGATTTCTACCGGCTATTCAAATTCATATATAAACGGCAACGGCAAAAGAGTAAAAGGTGACGTGGAATTAAACAACGCTATTCGAAAAGCAAGAG